>OFHJ01000052.1_pt1 | contig 46083 bp, 27 predicted proteins | sample 1522001 | NCBI WGS metagenome assembly OFHJ01 (sample SAMEA2464838, study PRJEB22497) | soil metagenome | biome: Grassland; feature: Farmland; material: Clay | place: Australia | collected 2013-02-01 | depth 1.2 m | reverse complement strand
ACGCTTATCTGGCCAATCCCACTTGATCCGCGCATTGGACGCAGTGCAGCATTGCCCGCATCACCGTGGCATGCACTTCACTGGCCCGGGTGATAGGAACGTACCGTGTGCCGCTTGAGCTGATCGGGCCAGAAGTACACCGTGCGAAGATCCCCGGTCGCGTAGCGGGCCGCTTGGTCCGTGAAATGCGCGGACTTTGGATTGCCACTGGTACCCCCAACATGAATGGCGCGCGCGCTTACCCGTGGTCCGAAATCGACCACCGCCACAAAGCTATTGCCGTCGTTCCCGTAATATTTCTTGGTCCCCGGCCATGTGTGCGCGCCGAATGAGGCCAATGACCCCCATCGCGACGAAGTAAACGGAATCGGGATGCTCGGCAACGCATCGCTGAAATGGGGATGAACCGAGTCATCGAGGCGCTGATAGCGGTTAACTTCCCCCCAAGGCACACCCCATGTTCCGAAGTCCCGCTTGAGCCGCTCAACCGCGGTGGCCAAGGCATTCAACCGCATCTTGGGGGTCGCCTTTTCGGCGATATAGTCGTAAACGCGCATATTGATCCGGTGCGCATCAATTCCGCTGGCGCGCGCCTTCGCGGCAACCTCATTCCACAGCGTGTCCCCCCAGAATACGGCGACAGTAGTGGGAATCGAGGCGATGCCCCAGCGGTAGTCCCAATGTCGCAACACGGAGATTGGACCGGCAAGCTGCGCTTTGAGGCGGTTGCCGGACGGGAGACTCTGGTAGTCACTCAACAGAATGGGGATCAGCCGCGCAAATGCGGGCAGGTAGGAGTCGAATGCGTCGGTAATGAGCTTCGCAGTAGTAAAGTTGTGTGCGCCCCTGAGCATCTGCAATGCGTGCACACTCCGCGGGTTCGGCCCGAACATGTCCATGTACTGCGGAAAATCCGATGCCTTAGGGCTGTACTTTCCCGCGGCCGTCCAGGGCCAATCGTTCGTATTGAATACCCAGCCATTTGGCGGGTTTATAACGTTCGGCATGTCGCGCAGCGGTGTCAACCCCTGCCACGCCGTTGCTGGATTACTGCCGTCTACCGGCTTTGTGTAATCGAATTTGTTATTGCGCTTCGGGATGAACTGGGGCACCAGGAACGCGATTTCACCCTTGTCGTCCGCAAAAATTGTGTTGTTCGATGAATTGGCCTTGAGTTCCGCGATTTTCAGGTAGCTGGCGAGATCCGTGGCCTTGGTCCGGAGCCAGCTCTGTTCCAGCGCCGGAATCGGCCGATTCATTAGGGCCTCCGCAATCCACTTGCCGCCTTGGCCGGCGACGACCGGACCATGCAGCGTGGAAAAATCGGTAAAGGTGCGCGCCTTCATGACGCCATTCGAGCCGAGATAGCGGATCGTGATGCGCCGCGTCCTGACCGGCAACCACTTGGTCCCGAAGCGATAGTAGTAGTGGGCACCGTGTCTGACGACCGTCTCTCGGAACTGGTCTACCGCATCCACGCCCGTCGAGGTATGCATCCACCCGATGTGCCTGTTGAATCCCTGGTATATGAAAAATTGCCCCCAGGTCGACGCCCCGTAGGCATCCAGCCCCCGGTCACTGGACATCTGGGTCTCGTCGCGAAAGTTGAATGTGACGTGCGGGTTGATCAGCAACAGCGCATGGTGATCAACCGTCAGTTTCGGGGCGATCGCAATGCCATTGGACCCGAGCACGTCATGCCAGGACGGCGGGCTCGTCTGCGCCAGCGCCGCCGTGGTTGCGTGATCGGCACCGTAGAACGCAGCCAGCCTGGAGAGATCCACGCGGGTAATGTCACCGCCGATGCTGCCCTCGGTGAACGATAATGCCATCCAGGGCAGATAGCGCTTGATGACCTCGGGATGCACGCCAGGGTGCGTGACCAGATACCAGTTCATGCCATCGGCCCAGGCATTCATCAGCCTTTTCAACCAGTCGGGACTCTTGGCGTAGTCGACCTTGAGAACCGCCGGGTTGATGAACAGGCGCTCGCGCAAATCCTGCCAGATTCGTGATTTGCCCTTCGCCTGTGCGTTCCAGCCTAGTGCCAGAAGGTAGTTGCGCTGGACGCGATGAAAGTCATCTTCACACTGGGCATAGATCATTCCGAAGACCGCATCGGCGTCGGTCTTGCCGTGTACGTGGGCGACCCCCCAGTTGTCGCGGGTTATCGTGACCCGTTGCGCTTCACGTTCCAGACGGGAATATTCGGAACCCGTGCGGGAAAGTGGCACCTGCCATTGCGCTCGACCCGGCATGCCCGCGGCAGCCGGTAAACTAGGCCCCAGAAGAGCGACAGTCATCAGTGCGGGCGCCAATCGTCTCACGGACCTTCGGATAGTGAACGCCATCTCCCCTCCCTCGCGCGGCCTGGATTCGTTGTGGTCTGTGCAATGGTGGGTCGCGCGCTCGATGATTGTACGCGAGATCAAATGTGGTCAAGTATCTCCGAGCGCCTTTTTTGGAGCGTAGCCCCTTTTTCGGTCAGAGAATGTCAATTGCCTCGCTGCTGGGCAGATTGGCCAAGGACGGTCCCTCCATGGTTCGCGCAACGGGGGTAGACAGCCTCAATGGCGACTGATCTGCCGACTGCTGCAAACAGAGACGATGTGGCCATCAGATCCACGCCCCAGACGAGGACTCCGAAGTGATTGCGACAATGCGGCCTCATACGGACCGCCCGATAGGCAGTCCGGTAATCTAGACCACGCACCGCAGTCAATCTGAGCCGGGTCGTGACTTGCAGTGAACGATGTAATCCAAGATCGGGGGCAGCGGAAGACCGTTTCGTCTTCACTGACGTTCTTTTACAAGTTCATATTCTTTCCGATGTGGGTCGGCGGATTTGGGCTCGGTGCGATCGCAGCGTTGGCAAGCCAGAACACCGGAACGCAGGCGATGGGTTTCGAGTTTGCCGCGATGTGGCTCCTGATTTCACCTGTTCTTTGGGTGACCTGCGCCCCTCTCAAGCGCGTGAAGTTTGATGGGGCGACGCTTTGGATATCAAATTATCGCACTGAAATCAGTGTTTCAGTCGATGCGGTCGCAGCCGTAACGCAGAACAAGTTGTTCAACTTGCGTCCCGTCTTCTTGACTTTCAAGCGAGAGACGTCATTTGGTCGAGGAATCGTGTTTATGCCCTGGGCATCGTTTCGCCTTTTCTCCGACGATGCCATCGTCGTCGAGCTTCGACGCGCGGCCCGGCTCGAAGTCGGATCGTGATGGTGTCCGGTCAGGGCTGAAAACAGACGCGCGGAATCAGGTTTCAAACGGGAAACGACACAAGACGTCAGAGGCGACCGGGCATGAGGTCACCGCCCGCTCATGTGAACACAATTGATGCGCCCGCTGGCAAATCGAAAGACCGCCGACACCAAGGCTGGAGTATCGCCGAATGTCTGGCGAAGCGGGCTCTCCCTTCCCTTGTACTTCCGTGTGGCGATTGCGCCTGGGTGACACTGCTCCTCCGAGCAGCCGGAACTACGAACGTGAGATTCATTAACCCTGACGGTTGATGAGCGTGGATTGGAGACGGCAGACAGCGACGATGCGCCTAGTGTACCGTTCCCGGCCGGGGACAGGATCGGGCACCTCCGCCCGGCATTTCTTCGAATCCGCGATGTCTTGCGCATCACGGCAATCAGTCGCGCCACGTTGTATCGACGGACTGCTGCCCGAAGATTCCCCAGACCCGCCCACGTCGGCGGCCGAGCGCCAGACACGCAAGAGGTTCACGTACGGTATCGGCGCGGTCGACCCCGTTGGCCCGTTGGCGATATCGCCCGACAGGACGGCGTGCCTCCCGGTGACGATCAGGGGCCTTGGCCAGGTCGAAATCGAAAAGTCGCCAGGGGCTAGCGTCTTGTGCTGGCCAGCGAATGGGTAGCCAAGCTGCTACCAGGTGATGAGCGGCATCGTGCCCTGCAACTGCGGCGTCTCAACCTCGTCGAGCAGGATCTGCGCAACGTCGCGGCGCGCGATGGTGCCACCGTGGAAGCCGCGCAGATCGGTCAGGACGCGCACCGTGCCGCGGGACGATTTGTCATTGAGAACCGAGGGCCGCAGGATCGTCCAGTCCAGACCGCTCTCGTGGATCAGGGCCTCCTGCCGGTCCTTGTCCTCGTAGACCTTGCGCAACATCGCGGGCTTGAATACCCGGTCGAAGAAGAAACCACCATGGCCCGCGCTGTCGCCCGCCCCCATGCCGGTGATCGCAACGAGGCAGGCCACGCCAGCCCGTCGCATCTCGTGAACCAGAATGCGGGTGGCGTCTGACAGCAGCGTGACTTCGCAAAACGGGCTGACGGGCGTGCCGAGGGAACTGACGACGGCGTCCTGCCCAGCAACGGCCCGGGCTACAGCTGCCGGATCGCGGGCATCGCCTTGAATGATGCGCACGGGACGGAGACCGGCGGCCCTGTCGGGGTTGCGTGCGAGGATCGTGACCTGATGACCACGCGACAGCGCGTCGGTCACGATGGCACGGCCGGTTTTGCCGGTGGCGCCGAGAACGAGGAGCTTCATTGCAGGTTCTCCGACTCTTGTGCCACGCCCAGATGCCGCCGAAGGAAAGCGCCGGTCAGGTCCAGCGCCCTGCCAGCCGCCTGCAGCGCACCAACGCTGGAGGGAAACACATGAACCATACCGACCCAGACGTGCGCTTCGATGTCCGGGGCGCCGCTCTCGAAACGCAACGGGTCGTCCAGCAGGACTTCGTCTTCGCCGGTGTGGATCATGACGGGCGGAAGGCCGCTGCGGCCGCTATAGACTGGCGAGGCCAACGGGTCGGTGGGATCGTGCTCGCCAAGATAGAGCGTGGCAGTCGCGGCAAGCGCCGCTCGGCTTGCCAGCGGATCGGCCGCGTCGCGGGTCGTCATCGACGGGCTTTCCAGTGCGAGGTCGGCCCAGGGCGAAAGCGCAACGGCAGCGGCGGGCGAGAGGCCCGCATCCTTCAAGCTCGCCGGAAGCGCCAGCGCCAGGCCTCCACCGGCAGAATCGCCTGCGATGGCGATACGGTCGAAGGTGAGCGCCAGCGCGTCATACGCCCGCCGCGCGTCGTCGATGGCGCCCGGGAATGGATGCTCCGGGGCAAGACGGTAGTCGGCGATGAACGCCGGCGCGGCGGTTCGGGCCACAATCTGGCCGACGAACGCCCGATAGGCCGTGGCCGAGCCGACGACATAAGCGCCGCCGTGCAGGAAGATGAGCGCGGCACCCGCTGGGGCCTGCCCCGCCTCGGGGCGTGCCCACCAGCCGGGCACGCCGTCGAGCTCGGTCTGTTCGAACGTGACGCCATCGGCGCCTGCGACGACCGACATCAACTCGTCGAACATCGGACGAAGTGCGGGGCCGGTAACCGCCCCCTTCGCGCCGGCCAGGCCTGCGCGCATCTGTGTCATGACGGCAGCGTCCTCTGCGGTGAGGGGATGTCGAGTGATGGACATAGGAGAGTTCCCGTCGCTGGAGAGAGGCAGAGCGGCGGATGTCAGTCCGCCTGCGCCGTCCGGGCGGCATCGAGCCGGGGATAGTCGGTGTAACCCGCCGCGCCGCCGCCGAAGAAGGTGGTCCGATCCGGTGCGTTCAGCTCCGCGTCACTGCGGATGCGTTCGATGAAATCGGGATTCGCGAGGACCATCGCACCGAAGGCTTCGATGTCCGCCAGACCCGCCGTGACATCCCGCCCGATCCGGTCACGCGGACCGCCCGCCCGGTTGACGATCAGGGCGGAGGACCAGAGCTGGCGGATGTCGCGCAGCAGCGCTTCGTCGTCGCGCTGCACGAGATGCAGATAGGTCAGCCCCAGGCTGTCCAGTTCGCCGACGAGGTGGCGGTAGAGATCACGTGCATCGGGGCCCTCGTCGATCCCGCCCTGGGGGGCGCCGGGGGAAAGGCGGATGCCGGTGCGTTCAGGTCCGATAGCCTCTGCGACAGCGCGGGCCACCTCGACGGTAAAGCGGGCGCGATTCTCGATCGACCCGCCCCAGGCGTCAGTCCGGCGGTTGGCGCTCGGTGCGAGGAACTGGTGCAGCAGGTAGCCGTTCGCGCCATGAACCTCTACGCCGTCCGCGCCCGCCTCCACCGCCCGCCTTGCGGCGACGGCGAAGTCAGCGATCGTGTCGTCCATTTCCGCCTGCGTCATCGCGTGCGGCTCGGGCATCGGCTTCATGCCCGCCATCGTGAACATGTCCTGTCCCGCGGCGATGGCCGACGGGGCGAGCGCCTGGCGGTGATGCGGTGTGTTATCGGGATGAGAGATGCGCCCCACATGCATCAGCTGGATGAACAGATGCGCTCCCTTGGCATGGACCGCGTCAGCGACCCGGCACCAGCCCACGACATGCGCGTCGGTGTAGATGCCGGGCGTCAGGGTGTAGCCCTGCGCCCTCGAGCGGCAGACGAATCGGTCGACCTTCTGGACCGAGGTACTGGAGATCCGTATGCCACACCGCGAGCAGGAGAGACGCCTCGTACTGCTGACCGATCGAATCCGCCGGCGCCACTCGGCGCGAGCGTGCGTGCTTCTCGGAGGCGCCGCGGACGAACCCTTCGATCGCAACGGGCTCGACTCCGTTGCGGATCAGCAACCCCACCAGCCGATCCGTTGCCTCGAGCGCCAGGGATTCGATCAGGGAAGCGGAATCGTCTCGCGCGATGGGCTGAACTACACGGGACACAGCCCGCGATGGTGCGACCCGGCTCATCGGACACCCCCTGTCCACTCCACCGGGCTTCGTCCCGAGCTCCCGGCCGCCCGACGCCATCGATCCACACCGAGATCGCGCGTCACACGCCGCTGGGACACGACTGACCTGGGATTGCCCGCGCACCCTGAGCGCTCGACCCCCGACGCCTCCTGGGGCGCCCTTCCGAGTCCTGAGTCCATACGTTCTTGCTCCGTGTTGTTGTTACCTCTCCCGAATCCGAACTGGCTTCCGCCCCGCGCGTCTCCTCGCAGCCGACGGCGCCGATGAGTGATTTGAAGGCCGCGCGCGCTCCCCGGAGGGCGCCTCTTCAATGACGTAAATCCCCACCCCGAGACGCATCGCAGGACTTCCGGCGGGCGCCGCGTGAGCGGGATCGTTCAAAATCTCCTGCAACGCATCCGTTCGCGCCTCGAGCGAGCGCTCGATCTCGCGGATCACCATGGGCGCATGGCCCGGATCGAACTGGGCATTCACCACCTGGCGCGCAAAGCGCGCTCGGCTCGGGCGATGCAGATTCTCGAGCAGCGTCGTGCAGTGATCCCGCAACTGCTCCCCGACCGCCTCCACCCCCGCCGGATCCCACTGCACCCTTGCACAACTACGGCTCAAAGCTTGCAATCGTCCGTCGGGCCGCCGCCGAACGGCGCCCACCCGCAGCAGTTCATCCAGGACGGGCGCGGTGCGTTGCTCCCCGCTGTAGCGCTCGCAGAGCCTCGCAAATGAACGCCGCGCCCCCCGCAGGGGCAGTACATCGGGCTCGCCCGTCGCCGTGAGAAACTGCGGGTCCGTCCACCAGGCCGAGAGCACCCGCTCGGCCCGTTGACGCCCCCGGGCAACGGACGGTGAGACCGCCTCACCGCTCGCCAGGATGGAAGCCACCTCGACGCGCGTGAGTCCAGTTACCACGGATATCCGCGAGGCATTGGGCTTCGCGCCCTCCCCCGGCCCGTCCAGCTCCGCCGCCGCTTTCACGTAGGCCACCTTGACGAGACTGACGACATCCCCGACCCCAACCCCCGCATCGAGCAACAGGCGCACGAGCGGTTCGAGAACTCGGAGGAGCGCCGACTGCACCGCACGCTTCAGCGCATCACTCATACCGTCGTACACCTGCCGCCCCGACCATCCACCCATCCCGCGCAACGGCACCGACACGAGGAACTGGCAGCATCATGGAAAACGTGTAATACTTTTTACCCGCTCTGTCAAATACGCTTTACCTTCCGCCACGTCGAGACTTCACTCACCGGGCAAATGACATGGCCAGCTCCGCGGCGCTTTTGTTTCCCGCAACTCGCGATCTCAATCATCGCGTCATCGAGCTCATGGCTCAGACCGCCCGGCGCAACCGCAACTCTGCGCTCTCACTCATCAGCACGTTGCAGCCGGAATTACGTGAGAGCACCCCGGCGAGCCGCGCGCAGGCCGCTGACCGGCCATTTCTGCTCTTGGATCTGGAATTCAGCAACGCTTCCTGGTGGCAGACTGTAGTGCGTGACCCCAACCGTCGCATCCGTCGCGAGTCACGACAACCGGCATTCCTTCGCAGCGCCGCATTGCCGCTGACGCGTGCAACACTCACCGCAATCTGGCGCGCTGTCTGTACCGATGCGCGCTCAGCCCGCATCCTGCTCGGACTCGATGAATCCGTGACCCGCCTGTTCGTCGATCTGTCCGTGACAGCGCTCGACCCGATTGCGAATCACGTTCATTCGCAGCTTCGCCCTCGGTGGGCTGATCATCCCGAATTCTGGAGAGCGCTGCTGCGCGCGGCCAGATCCCAAGATAGCGCAGCGCTGCCCCAGGTTGATCTTCAGGGCATTCAACTCATAACCGGCCAGATACTCACTGTCAGCACCACCTATCGAGCGCACACGCTAAACCCAAATCAGAATGCCCCTCAACGAACCCGCATTGTCAGCAACTCCCATTTCGTGACTCCGCACTAACAAACCCAGGGACCCCATACATTGAACCGCAACACCCTGCCCCAACTCACCGTAGAATGTCTATGAAGCCCCGCGTTTATCGCAGCTCCGTTGGGCCCGAGTCACCAGCCCCAAACGCCATCACGCCCAATTTCTCCTTCATTTACACCAAAGCACTCCAGACTCAACTCTCTTATACTTATCTCTGATACTTACTCATTGAGCGACCATACTTTGATCTTCGCCGGCACGCCTCCATGCGAGCCGGCGTTTCCGTTCTCCGGCCCTAAAGCTCTACGAACCCGCTTGCTCCGTGATAATGACAATCCAAACCTTGCTCCCTGCCCGAACCAGAGCCTTATACGGCAGAACCCCGCTCCGGACTCGCGTTGCCATGAACGTGCGAGCGCCGCTGTCATAGCTAAGCCAAGTCGGCAACTTACCGCCCCGAACACCACTCACCGTCACCGGCACCCTACCAATTTCTCGCGCGACCGCCGCCGGAAGCGGCATTTGAATGACCTCACGCGCTTCAATCAGCCTCCCTGGCACAGACACCACGATCAGGCCCTTCTGCGAACCCTTTGCTGATTTAACCAACGAAATCGAGATTTGGGATGCACCGAGTTGAGACGCCCCAGAGAACCCACGACGCGCAGCCGTTGTAGCCGATTGCTCACCCAAATTCCCGCCCGATACGTTAATTCCCGTAGACGTATTCACATGACCCGACACGTTCACACCCACTGACTCCTGCTCCGCACTAGTGCTCGCAATGGCCAAGTGCTGCGCAGTCCCTCCCGAGACACGATCGCCATGCGCTACTCCAACCAAGCCGGAACTAGCACGGGAACCCCCAGAGCCCCCCGCGGTCCCCGGAACAGACTCACTCAACCCCGTTGCTGAACCGCCCCCACCCACACTCGGTCCGTGAGATGCGTCACCCACCGCCGAACTGCTCCCCGACGTCCCGCTGCTCACGCTATCCCCAATAGCACCGAAGTCTGCCGGAAGGGCAATATCTAGAACCGTCTTCTGCGGCGACGGCGTTACGGGCGGCTGCGGAGTCGGAATAGCTGGCGGCAACACCGCTTCGCTCAAAACCTGCCCCGTCGACATTCCGGAAGCCGGCGTTGGTCTTGGTGATGGCACCCGGGTCGGTGGCGTCGGGGAAGGAGCTTGCCCCGTAATATCCGCCGTCGTCGTTGCAGACGTATTACCTAAGACATAATTGCTCGCGTCTGCACCGCCCGAGATGTAGATACCCTCTACTGTTACCGGCTTATTGTTACCCGGATTGGCGTTATCGAACATTGCGCTCGAATCAGCTAAGGTCACTTGATCACCGGAGACAGTATTCGCCGAAAGAGTCACCCGCGCTGCATCCGTTCCGTCATACGGCTTACTCTCCCCCGTGGCCGTAACGATTAACGTCGCCGGAGTAATATTCGCATACGCCGAGGCATTCGAATTCGAAACATAATCTTGCGCCTGAGGCCCACTTAACAAGATATTCGAAACGGCGATGTATTTATTCTGACCTACGTTGGGATCCAAGAACGCGTTGTCCGAGGAAATTGAGACTGAATCTCCTGGCAAAACGTTATCTGTAAACACAACAGACGCGCCAGTGCCTCCGTCATACACCTTATTAACGCCAGTAGCGGTAACCGTCAGCGGCCGCGGTGTTATATCTGCAGTCAAACCGGACGGCTGCACCAGAATATAGTTCCCGGCGTCCGGACCCGACAGCACTACCGTCCCCGTTCCAATCGAAATGTTGTTCCCTACGTTCTTACTGGCAAATGTACCAGTAAGCTTGCTCACCCCGACACTATCAGCCCCGATGACGCCGGTGAGCAACGCCGACTGTGTATTCAAATCTGCCGTCGCCGTCCCATCATAGACCTTGTTTTCCGCCACTACGCCGACTATATGAAGCGCCGCGGGCGTAACATTTGCCCTCGCCGTAACAGTCGCCGGCACCTCGTAGTTCGACGCCAACCCTCCGTTAGCTCCATTTACCAGTTCGATTCCCGTTATCGAGACCGGCTTCCCGCTCCCGACGTTCTTATTGTCGAAATTTGCACTTCCCGTGTACACCGCATTGACGGTCTGATTTCCAACGAAGCCCGACAGCCCGTAGTTCTCCACCACCGCAGCTGTAGTTCCATCGTAAACCTTATTCGCAACACTTGCGTCGACCGTGAGCATCTTGGGATCAATCGTTCCCGTTGCCGTGGACGTATTGCTCACCGTGTAATTCGATGCCAGACCACCATTTTTGCCATTTTTCAACGAAATTCCACTGACGGTTACCGTCTTTCCGGATCCAGCGTTTGGATCCGAGAAATTCACTCCGTCCGCACCCACGACCAACGTCTGATTTCCGACAAGACCCTTCAACGTATAACCCGAGAGGCTGCCCACCGTGGTTCCGTCATAGGTCTTGGTTGCAATTGTTCCACTGAACGTTAGCGCCGCCGGAGTAATCGTACTCGTCGTATTGTTTGCGTATGTAACGTCATAGTTCTTGCCACCATTCCCGTCATTCACTGTTACGCCGCTTACGCTTACCGTCTTGGTCGCCGAACCTGCATTAGGATTCGAAAACGCGAATGTTCCTCCGCTCAGACTATCTTCAATACCACCATTACTTGAATTATCGTACAGCGTCCCTGAAATTACAGTCGGCGACCCGCTTGCTGAATCAGTACCGTCATACGTTTTCGTCACGTTTCCAGTAGAGACTGTGATACCTGCCGGCTTTATCGTACTAGTTGTGTTATCGACATACGTAACGTTGTAATTACCTCCACCGTTACCATCATTAACGGAAACACCACTCACCGTTACCGTTTTGTCCCCGTCACCTGCATTGGCATTCGTAAACGCGCATGATCCGCCTGACAGCGAATCCGTACCAAAAAGCTTCGTCCCGTCGGTGACTATCGGCGCCCCATTTGCTGCGACAGTGCCATCATAGGTCTTCGTGACATTACTGGTTGTTACGTCCAAATTTGCCTTGTTGATCGTGAGCTTACCGACGACATACGAAATTGCGTAATTTTCAGACTTCAACCCGGAAGGGCTGATCGCATACGTTCCCGCGTCTCGAGCACCCTGGGCACTTCCACCGTACGCCAACGTCCCACCAAGCGCGCTCGCGCCCTCCCCGTTCACAAACCCACTGTACGTTACTCCCGCGCCACCACTGAACCCTGTGCCGTTGTACGTGACCGTATCGTTGGTGGCAGTCACAGTCAGCGGCGCCTGCGTTACGGAAAGCGCCGTCGCATTACCAGTTGCTTGCTCCAGAATGTAATTGCCGTTCGTAGTGTAACCACTACCCGTGACGCCATACGACCCCACTGCACTCATCGACGTTGCGGTAGTAGTCCATGTCGGCGTTCCACTGAGCACCTGTGAAGCACTCTGACCGAGCTTGAATCCCGTCACCATACCCGAAAGTACTGGATTTGCTGCACCGTATTTCCTCGATGCGCTGGATGCGACGTATTTCAGAGTCGCCGGCGTGACTGTATAGGTAGAGCCGGCGGTATCTGCAGTCAGAGTATAATTCGACGATGTCAGACCTCCCGTATATTTGACCGCGTATGCACCTGCGTTCAAATTGTTGCTCAACAACATATTGTAGGTCGCCGTACCTCCGGTAATTACGTTGGACACATTGTCCTCGCTATCAACTAGTCCGGAAGCGATCTTGTAGGTGATTTTGCCACTCGGCGTATCTCCATAGACCTGCGTTGAACTGCCGCTGACTACCGCCTCGACGACGAGTGTCGGCGTTGCATAGTCATAGATGAACCCATTGCCGCTTTGCGTCACGCTCGCCGGTGAATCGGTGGCATAAGTTTCAGCATAGGTCCGGAAATTCGAGGCCAATCCGCCCTTGACGGTACGTGGCCCGCTGACCAGGTTGGGCGTATCCGAATACACTAGCCACCGATCTCCGCTGCCGACACTCAGTGCAGACCCGGCTAGAGACGAATCATTGATGAAGTTCCCCGAACCCTCCGTAGATACTGCGAGATCGCCGGCGTTCGCATCGAGTGAGCCGCCCTTCTCTAAGGTAACATTTCCAGTGGCACGTACCACCATGTTACCGGAGTCGCTCTTGACTGCACCGTCGACATTCAAGCCATTAGAATCATAAAGATCAAACCCAGCTTCAGCGGTCGAGGCATTCAGCGCGCCAATGGTATTAGCTGTACTATTTAGAGTTACCCCACCAGTGGCGTTCAGCGTCAGCGACGCAGCGTTGGTAATTGCGCCTCCTTCCGATATGTCCCCAGTTCCTGCAGCGCTCGGAACACCTACGGCAGAGAGACTCACGTCTCCGCCGCCCGCATTGATCCCTCCAATATTGAGATTGACGGCGTCGGCGACACCGACATCCCCACCGCCGGAGGTTGCGGTCAGGTTGCCGATAGTGTTCCTTGAATTCTCGAGTGTAATTGCACCATTTGCATAGATTGTGAGGGCGGGAGTATTGATGGCCCCGTTCTGATCGACTCCACCCGCCGAAGTGATCGAGAGACTCTTCGTTGCCTCTGAATTTTCGAGAGTGGTCAGCGTTGCTGCCGCATTGTCCACCGTCACAGTCGTTCCGGTTACCTGCAGCGTTCCGAAGTCATTTCCCGAGTTCGAAAGATCGACGCCTACCGACCCTGCACTTGAATTCTCCGCAGTAAAGGTCGCAATACCAGAGACATTGAGAGAAGTCCCCGCATTCTGAGTGATTCCGGTTTGCACGTCCGCACCGGTCGTAATCGTTGGCGGGCTGGCGCTCACCGAAATCGTCCCACCGACGTTGTTCGAGGAATTATCGAGCACGATGGCGTTTCCGTTCACCTCGGCACTGGCCAATGACCGACTAGTGCTTTGGCTGATCACGGTCAAGTTGCCACTATATGTACCCGAAGACAGATTGATGACACCGGGCCTTTCAATAACCGTGGTATTAGATGACGGCAAAGACGTCGATCCACCAACCAAGTTTGCGGCGCCGCTCAGGTCGACACTACCGGCGGTGACCGTGAGGTTGCCGGCCACCTGAACGGCAGAGCCCGCAGCCTGCGTCACTGGTTCCCCAGTAGCCGTAATTGCGTAGTTGCCACCCACTTCACTATTGCCAAGAATCGTTGCCTTGGAACCGGAATTGTCAATCGAAACGTCACCCGCGTTGACGCTGGTGGCAGCATCAAGATTTCCGCCGATGCTCAGTGGTGCGGACTGCGTGATTTCACCGCCCGCATTCAGCGCAACGTTTCCCTGAACACTGAGCGCGCCGCTTACATCAATCCCGCCGCTTGAAGTCACCGCAAGGTTGCCCGTGAGTATCGAAGCGCCGAGGTCGCTGCCCACGGATTCGTTCACCGTCGCATTTCCGCCAGTGAGTTCCAGGGTACCGAAGGTATTGCCAGAATTGCCGAGGTTAATGTCCGCGCTTCCTGCATTCATCGTTATGGGCGCGTTGCCAAGCACCCAGCCGGTGTAACCTTGCTGGGTTATGTTTTTCGAGTTGGCCAGCGTAAGCGCCGTGGGCGTCCCATCGATAGCCACCGCTCCGACCGCGTTCGACGTGTTCGGGAGATCTATCGCATTGCCCCTTGCCTCGAGTGTGAGCGCGCCAGAGGCGATCGCTCCGCCGCTTTGGGTAATTCCCCCACCCCCGTTCAGTGTGAGTGGCGTCGAGGCAGCATTGAGCGGTCCGACGATATTGATCGCACCGGTATCTGATGCTCCACCGACGGCCAGGCTCGCCAAATCGGCGAGCGGCAAGTCGCCGAGGTCGCTCGCAGTAATGTTCAACCCGCTGATCGGCGAACCACTACCACCGATGGCGATATTATCGCTGGCCCTGTAGGGCTCTATCGTGAGACTACCCGTGCCGGCGACCGGCTGCGAGAATTCCATGTTGTCGGCAATGAGCGTCATATCGGTGCCGTTAAAGTCAGCGATGCCGCCGAACGTGAGCGTGCCCGTCCCCGCATTCAGCACCAAGGAGGTTCCCGACACCGGGGCCGCGGTCAACACGCTATTCAGTGCGATACCGGTGCCGGTCAGATTCCCGGTCAGAGTTATAGCACCAGTGTTGTACACCTGAGGTCCGTTGATATCGATAGCTGGCAGGGAGATTGCTGCTGAGCCGTTGACGGTCAACCCAGTGAGCGAGCCCTGCAGCTTAGAGAGACCACTGACGGAACCGCCACCGAGATTGAGCGTCAGGGTGCTGGTACTGCCAACCGGACCGCCGAACGTCAACGACCCATTGTTGGTTACCACCGTGAGGTCGTTGGCTACGGAAACACCATCGTCAAATTTGATGTTCCCGCCACCGCTGGCGATGGTTGAGGCACCCGACACGGTGACCGACGTCACAAATTCCGCGTCATGTCCGGCCGTTGTGACGTTCACCCCAACGTTTGTCGCACCTCCAGTGGCATCTGTCCTGAGGGCAGTGAAGGTCGATGGCGCCGAGATGAAACTAATGGCACCGGTGCCCTGTGCCTCTAAATCTAATGTCCCGGTGATGTTCTGGCTGTCCTGCGCGGTGATACCATTAACGTCGATCCAGCCGCTCCCGGAGGTCTTCAGCGCAAGACCACCGGAGGTGCTCATACGCGAGAGTTCGCTGGCCGTAATGGTCATCTGTCCGGCGGCAGTCGTCGAGCCGCCTAGATAGATATTGCGTCCGTCCGTGGCCGTAATGCTCATCAAACCGGTTCCCGAGGACAAAGTGCTATTGCCCTGCAGCTGAAGGTCCGCTGCAGTGATCGCCAAGGAGTTGTTCGAAGCCGTGAGTGAAACGCCGTTCTGCAGTATGAAGCTACCGGAGCCGTTCCCATCCGAGTCAGCCGTAAAGCTGACCGGGGCGTCCAGCGTTCGACTCTGAGTCAACGTGATGTCGTTCAGAGCGGTGTACGATTGATTGGCGTCGCCCACGGTCGTGACGTCGGGTAAGGTGAGGTTGTAGCCGGAATCGGTGAACGCCGAAAGCGCGTTCGATCCGCCGACGACACCACCGAGGAGCACACTCCCGCTTCCTCCCTCTAACTTCAGCGAATGGTCGCCGTCGATGGTGCTCGTGGAACCCGAAAAGTCGATGTTCCCGCCACTGGTGCCTATGCTTGTGTCAGCCGTCAACGTGGTCGGACCGCTCACGGTCACGGCCCCACCGGCGGTGTCGATCACTCCGCCGAGCGATACGCCGGCAATGCCCGTATAGGATTGCGCGGCGGTAGTGCTCACGTTCCCGGCACTTACATGCTCACCCGTCGCGGACAGCGAGGTCAGTGGCGTTGAAGCACCCAGTGCGGCGTCGAATTTCAGTGCGCCGGATCCGGAGTTCACCGTCAAGATATGGGCCCCGTCCACGGTCGATCCGAACTCCACGCCAGAGCCAGTGAACGTCTCATCGGCTCCGAGCGTGACCGCCCCATCGTAGGTTTGAGAACCCGTCGTAGTGATCGCCGACCCGTCCTCAACAATGCCCTTCGCCGCGGTGACGTCTAAACTAGTGAGCGTGTCGACTGGCCCATCGAATGTCGTGGTGCCTGAGTCGTTCACCACCAACGCATGTGCTCCGCCGACAGTCCCCATGAAATGCACGTCATTTCCGCTGAGGACCGTATCTGCACCGACCGTCACGTCTCCACCATAGAACTGTGCGCCACTGGTCGCGATTTCGCCGGCATCCAGTACGGTCGTGCCCCCCACACCCGTCTGCACACCACTCAGCGGGATGGTGTTACCGACATCTAATGCGAAAGTCGTGGTCCCAGTGCCAGCGTCCACGGTCAGCAACTCCGCACCGTTCAGGGAACCGTTGAAGAGCACCGGTGCGTCGGCGGTGGTCACGGTCACCGGTCCCGTCGCAAGTGTCATGGGACCGTTGAACGTGATGGCGCCCGAGGCGGGACTTGTCGCACTCCCGACTGCGCCGTTGAGCGTGAGACCGCCGGGCGCGGTAAAGGTCATCGGGCCGGCAACGGCGAGCCCTCCCGAAGGAAGATTCAGCGTCTGGGCCGTGACATCCAGACCGGTCAAGTCGGACTTTGGCCCGATCTGATCGAGCCCGGTCACCGTTCCGGCCCCATTGGAAAGCGCATCAAGCTTGAGGTTCTCCGCCCCCGAAACCGCACCTCCAAAGGCAATCGTGCCACCATTAGAGTCGACCGTCACCGGTCCACCGGATAGGGTCAATCCCCCGTTGAACGCCATGCCTTTGTAACCATTCAACGTGCTTCCCAGCTTACTGCCGGCCGTGACCGTGCCACTGAACACAGACGCCGTGTCTCCATCGCCGAGCATCACATTCCCATTGAACACCACCGGCCCGGCGGCGGTGATTCCCGAACGCGCATTGACGTTGCTCCCGAATATCATCTCGCCGGTGCCATTCAGCACCAAGGAAGCACCCGTCCCGCTGCCGACCGGCGTAACAGCCCCCACGGCTCCGGTAACTCCGACCACACCGCTACCAGAATCAACGGTCAAATTCTTGTTTCCGTTGACCGTGCCGCCGAAATTTACGTTGGAATTTTCACTCGTTACGGTGACCGCAGCGCCGAGCACCACTGGACCATCCAAGCTTATCGCGCCACTTGCAGTGCCGGTCACATTACCATCCAGCGTGATGTTGCTTCCGGAGGTCGCCGTATATGACTGCGGTCCAGCAATCGAAATCCCGCTGGTGGGAATCGTCGGATTGAGGGCCGTAACGTCAAGGCTCGTGAGGTCGCTTCCCATCCGGTCGAGCCCCGTGATCGAGGCCGTACCGGAATCGAGCGTAAGCCCGTACGGACCCGACACCTTCCCGGCTGTCTGGAAGGTCAGTGGGGAATTATTCGAGTCGATCGTCGCCGGTCCGTTCTGCAGCAGGACGCCCCCGTCGAAGCTCATCCCGTTGTAGCCGGAGAGGCTCATACCCCCACTCTTGCCGAGGGTCACCAGACCAGTAAACACCGATGCTGCGCTACCATCAGCCAGCGTCACCGTATCATTGAACGTGACCGGACCAGTCACCGCCAAGCCATTGTTCGCGTTAAGCGTGCTCTTGAAATCTGCACCACCGGAACTCAGTGTCAATCCAGCAGATGCATCGGTCGTCCTGCCCAGGCTCGATACCGCGCCGTCGAATTGAACTAGCCCGGTACCGGCGTTCACTTGAAGTTGATAGTTCGCGCCTGCGAGCGAGCCCGCGAAGGTGATCGAAGAGTTATCACTCTGAACGGTGAGGTCAGCCGCGAGCGTCACAGGACTATTGAAGGTGATCGGACCAGCAGCCGTGCTGGTCAGCCCCGCCGTCAGCGTGATACCTGAGGCCGCCGTATACGTCTGCGCGCCAGAAATCGCCAATTGTGGCAACGAAAGTCCGGCCCCTGCGTTCACGGTCAATGAGCTGCTGCTCGCATTGACGTCAGTAAGTCCGGTGACCGTGCCGTTGACGGAGGCCAGCGATACATTGTGGTCTCCAATCGTGATGCCGGTGGTTCCGTCGATCACCCCAACGGCAAAGCTCCCGCTATTGGTAAACGCCAAGTCCCCACCAGAGAATCCCGCCGCCAGCGTACCGACGTCGTTCGCGGTGTTGTTGAGCGTCGCCTCTCCGGTACCGATCAGCAACAGTTCCGGTGATGTAATCGCACCGCTCTGTGTAATCGGCCCGGCCGCATTGATCGTCATCGGACCCGTCGAAACAGTCGACTCTCCGATGACCACGCCACCGGCAGTCGCGACGTCGGCCGTCGAGGCCGACACGACGCTGACCGTACCGAGGCTATTTGCGGGCGTTACGTCGAGAACGATTGGATTAGTGCTGCCGGCAGTGAGCGTCGTGGTACCGGGAATGTCCCATGCTGCGCCTTCGCTGATACCTGCGGTACTGTTCTCGGTTACAGTCGCATTTGCACCGGTGAGGGTCAGTTTGCCCAGCTCGTTGCTCGCCTGCGATAAGAGAATGTCATGCGACTCGGAATTCAAAGCGAACGGCGTAGATGCATCGCTCCACGGCGCTGCCTGAGTCACGTCCGCGTTCTCGGTGATACTCACAGCACTGGGCGTGCCTCCTATCGCGATAGGGCCCAGCACATTGCTTGAATTCGTAAGCGCGATCGCACCTGTGGTGGGATCGAGCGTTGTCGTCCCAGTCGTCGACCAGGCCCCACCCTGCGTAATGTTGCCGTTCTCCGTGACACTCGCGCTTCCTGCGGTCACGGTCATATTTCCCATGATGTTCGAGGACTTTGTCAGCGTAATCGAGTTACCATTCTCGGCAACCAAAGTAACCGGAACCCCGGTCAGATCCCACGCGGATCCCTGGGTAATCGCATCGTCTTCGGTGATCGCCACAGACGAGGCCGTTCCGTTTGCCGTCTCAATGGAGATGTTCCCCATGACGTTCGATGAATTCGTGAGGCTGACGGCATGAGTTCGGGCATCCAGGGTCACCGGGGCAGACCCTACTTCCCAGGCTCCGTTCTGTGTCAAGTCCTGGTTGTCGGTGATGAGTACCGAAGAGAGCGTCCCGGCGGTTCCCGTCGTGGACAGCGCAATCGGACCGATCTGGTTATCAAGGTTGCTGAGATCAATGGTCTTGCCAGACGGATTCGCCACCACGAGGTGCATGCTGCCCGTCGTAGCCCAACCGTTATCGCCAGTGCCGTCCCAGTTCGTCAGAATCGGCCCGTCGATGATGTTGCTGTTCTCCGTAATGGTGACATTGTTGCCCTTGATATACAGGGCACCAAGGACGTTTCCGGGGTTACTCAGATTGATATTCCCACCGCCCTCCGTTGCGCCGGTCGCATCGTATCCGACCAGATTGACGACTTCGCTCGTGCCCGTCGTCCAAGGGCCGGTCCCACCAACGTCAGTGATTGCATCGGCACTGGCAGTGTTCTTGGCGTAAATTGTGATGCTCGAGGGCGCGGTCGTCGAGGACCCCGTAGTGCCAGCGGAACTCGTGACCTGTAGCGGCCCGAGCACGTTGTTCGGGTTATTGAGGTCAATCGAGTGCGACCCGGAATCGAGCGCAGTCGTCCCGCTCAACGCCCAGGCACCCGCCTGCGTCAGACCCTGCGCACTGTTATCGGCATCCACGACAGTCACCGCACCGGCACTCGTCGCGCCATGATTCTCCTGGGTCAGAACCAGCGGTCCGAGGTCATTAGCCGCCTCGCTCAGGTCGATACCCTGCTCATTCGTCGTGGTGAGCGTAATATCACTGGCGTCGCTCCACGCAGACGCTTGGGTGATGGGCGCATTCTCCTGAATGTTGAGCGTCCCTGAATTTGATATCGCGAGCGGACCGAACACATTGTCGGGCTGATTCAGGGTAATCCCATTGCGGAAATTCGCCAGCGTCGTCACGCCGTTTCCGGTCACATCGATCGTCGTGCCGCTTGCCTGACTCAACGATTCCGACCAGCCATTTCCCTGATAACTCGATACCGTAAGCGTACCGCCAACGGTCATGTTCCCGAGCGACACACTGTAGATGGGATCAATCGTGACGTTATTCGCAGTGGGCACGTTAACCGTCCCCAATAAATTAAGACCATTTGTGCCGCGCGCCGTCAAATCGACGTCGTTTCCGGCGCCCGGCGCCCAGGTTGAGGCGCCATTGACTTGAATACCCTGGTTTGTCCCGATTTGATCTGAGATCGTACCATCGGCGTTGATCTGCAGATTCCCGCAGATAGTGTCATAACCAATGGCATTCAATATGATTGAGTTTGAATCTGTAACCGATACGTTATCCGCCGAAGTAAACACCACATCATTGAAGTCATTCTTGGCATTAGTGAGGACTACGTCTCCGGAGCTGCTCGTGGTGAAAATAGCATTCCCACCAATCGAGAGCGGTCCAGTCTGGCTGATGATGTTTGTGGGAGTGCTGGATGTATTCTGCACGCCCGGCGCATACACCTCGAGCGTACCGGTCACGGTCATTCCCGGAATCGATACCGATGGTGCGTTGTCATACGTCAACCACACATCTTGCAGGGTTCCTACGGATGTCAGCCCGGAGAGGACTGCGGCGCCAGAATTCGTGTTCCTGATGTCAACTTGTGAAAATCCAGTATTAGAATTCTCGGCCTCGAGCGTTACGGTGCCGACGAAGTCATTCGCCTGACCGAGCCAGCGGGCATTGTTCTGCGGATTTGTCGAACCCAGGGAGAGATTGATCTGCGAAGTGGCGTTGTTGGCGATAAATGTCGTTGTGCCGTCCACTTCAATTGCCGAATATCCATTGTAGTACGTGTCGCCGACCTGGCTTATGTTCCCGCCGGCGGTCACGCTCAGATTGCCCGAAATATGACTCGTCCACCCGCCCGCGGACTGGAAATTTCCGAATTCGAGCGCACCCTGATCCGCCAACGTGACGTTGTCACCTGACTCTATGCGGACATAGTCGAACGAGTTTCCGGCGTTATCGAGGGTGATATTATTGGCGGCACCCGCGCTGAGATCTGTCTGCCTGGAGACCGTCACTGCCCCGGTATTGGAGATCGCTCCCGTCGTAAGAGTCGTGAGATCAGTCACCTTGGTCGCACCAAGGCTCACCGCTCCATCGGCACTGATGTTCAGCGTACTTGCAGTAGTTGATCCCGCCGTCACCCCGCTCGTCGAACTGTCGAGATGGACGCCGCTTCCACCTGCCGTGATGGTACCGGTCTGAATGGCATCCGTGGCAGTTAGACTGAACGACGATGCAGTCGTCGCAGAGGTGATATCGGCCGCCCCCGAGTCGGCGATCTGCACGTATCCCCCACTACCGCTGCTGCCCGTCGAGGGGACATCGAGCGCCATGGTGCCAAAGTGGTTGCCTGAGTTCATGAGCCGGATATAGGGATCAGCGTAGCCGAAGCCACCGTAGTCAGCGGTGAGATCCGCCGCTCCGGCGACCGTCATGGTGCTACCGCTGGTCTGTGCGATTGGACCCTGGGTGGTTTCGGTGAGCGATGCGACGTCGACGTTGGCGAACTGAATAGCGTTAGAGTTGACCAACTGTACCGTGCCCGCGGTGAGTCCCAGCGTCGTAAACTCAGTATTTGGATTGGTATTGAGCGTGACGTTTCCGGTGCCGACATCGATGGTTGCAGCACCGTGGACTGCGACCGTACCCACGCTATTCGTCAGGTTTGGATTTGCTGCGGCCGCGCTGATATCGAGCGTGCCGGTGAGATCTGTTTCGTTCAAATCGAGCGTAGTGCCGCTCGTTGTCCCGTTATCGATGACGGAAAGATTCGCTGCGGTGATGTGCCCGGTGGTGATGTTCCCCGAGGCGCCGAGCGTACCCATCGTGATCGATACATTTCCTGTGCCAGCATTGATCTCGCTGGTATTGGTGAATGTGGCCGCGCCGGAACCGCGGTCCGCGGCGGTGGCTCCTGAATCATTGAGATTGAAGGAAATGTTGCCATTATCGGAGATGACACTCGCGTTAATTGCAATGCTACGCCCTGCCGTGAACGTCAGAGTTCCACCGGCCCCGGAGCTATCGCTCGTCTCGATGGAACTGCTGATCGTGATGTCGTTGTTCGCCTGCAGCGTCACCCCGGTCCCGGTGTCCGTAATCGCAGTAATCGTCGAAGGGTCAATTGTGCTCGAAGAGGAGGGATTGGTCGCGAATGACTCGTTCGCCACACTGTCCGTGCCGCCCGCGGTCACGGTGATATTCTGGGGATCGAGCAACAGAGAGCCGCCCGGGCCCTTCGGCGCTCCGGCATTTACCGCTCCGGTGAAATCGAGTTGGGCGCCGGATACTTCGAGAGTCCCACCCGAGCCGCCCTCGGATCCACCACGGGCGAGGATGGTGCCGGCGAAGGCGGTATGCTGACTGGACCAAACCACCACGTCACCGGCATTTCCATTCTGGAGCGCGCTCGCATCGATGGAAACCCCACCCCCAACGGTGGTTTCGGTGGCATCGGCAAGCGATGGGTCTGCGCCGCGGAGCCCACCGCCAATGTAGACATCGCCGCCGCCGTTAGCGCCTTGGGTATGGATCGCTGAGTTACCTAGGAGATTGACCTGGCTGCCGGTCAGACTCACGGATCCACCCTTTCCGTGGCGGCTCGAGGCATCAAGTTCGCTCGCCCCGAGCACGTCAACAGCTGGATTCGGGCTGCGTGGTGCCGATGGGGCAGGCTCACCGCCTTGAATCGTGATCGAACCGGCTGCCTCCTCGCCGGAGACGTCGATCTGCACGTTCTGCAGCGTGACCGTGCCGCTACTCGTCACAGTGAGTGCACCGCCGATCCCGGAGTTGGGTGACGCAGTGGTGCTGGTGGCGAGCTCCTTGCCGACGGCCAGAATGCTGCCCGATAGATCGACGCCTTTCACGGCCTGGAGCTGTACGGAGCCCGCCGTGGCACCGGATACGTCCAGGAGCCCCGAGGCGCTCTGCTGGATCGTGTTCGCCGATACCTCGAGGGTGCCTCCTCCCGCGCGGACTCCCTGAGGATCGTGTGCTCCGGACACGCCATCGGCGGCGGCCGAGATGTCCCCGCCGTTGTCCACGGATGGCGCACTCAGAGAGACTCCGCCCGCCGGTCCACCGTCGGCACCGGCGTTTGCGGTAATGGTTCCGGTGTTCGCAATACGTGAGCTCGCTTCGAGCACGATTCGCCCGCCTCGCGAAACCATTCCGGTCGCCGCAAGGGTACCGCTGTTCTCGACAACGCCGCCCTCGAGCGCATTGACGGCCTTCGCCGAGAGAATGATCAGGCCACCTGGCGCAAACACGGCCGAGCGATTTTCAACGAGCGCCTTGATCTTCGCGGGAGTCGCGGTGATTCCGGTGAGATGCCCGTCGTTGAAATTCAAGGTGATCGCGTCGCCTGCGGCCATCACCACTGTGCCCATCTTGGCGACGATCACGCCGTCGTTACGAACGTCCGGTGCGAGTAAGGCGATATACCCCCCGAGCGAGGCTTTCAGCGTCCCGTCATTGATCACCCTCCCCGTGGCGCCATCTCGATTAAACTTGATCTTGCCAGCCATGAAGTCGGCGTTCGAGATGCTGCCCGTGGTTGCCGTGAGGCCACCCACATTGACCGAAGCACTCTTACCGAAATAGATGCCTTCCGGGTTTGCGAGAAATACCTGCCCGGGCGCCGTGATCTTGCCGAAGATCTCACTCGGGTCGCTGCCGAGTACCCGGTTGAGTGTCGCCGAACTGGAGTTCGGCTGGTTGAAATCGACTTCTGCTGCACTCCCTACGTTGAAGGAATTCCAGTCGATGACGGCACGTGAGCTGGTCTGATTCACATCGAGAACAGCTGAACCGGATCCGCCGGAAGACAGCGTGGCACTGCCGGCGACGACTCTACCTCCTGTTGGTAATTGAGTTGGTGCAGGGGGCGCCCCCACGGCATACGCCGGATTGACCACTCCTACTGCAGCAAGAAGCGGTGCCAACCAAAGTGCCGCGCGCGTTGTCCGCTTACCGTACGCCCGCATAGTTTCTGCGACTGGGACCCAGGCGCAACGCGCTTGATTCCAGATTAGGCGATAAGCGCGGTTGATGCTTGCGTGCTGGTTCATCGTATTTCTCAAGTTCAGTGATTGATATGAGTCTTAAAATTGCAGTCCAGCAGCCCTAGAAAGGCATACTGGCTTCAGCCCAGACGCGGTTCTCGACCAGCGTTCCGTTCTGATCCAATCCCGTGCGGGTAGGATGGGGGTTACTGCCAATGCGTCGGGCAACTGCTATCCGCAACGTGAGGCCAAACGGCGCGGTCCAAGCGAGTGCTAGACCACCTCCCTTGAGGACATCCGTGTTGTATTTGGGCGCCCCTGGGAAGTTGACATTCCGGTCGAAATAGATCTCGCCCCAGTCCACAAAGGCGGTCAGATCGATGTTCCGGGGAAGCCCTACTCGCGCCTCAAGATGACTCAAAATCCCCTCGGAACCACCACCTTCGTTCGTCGGATAGGCGCGGATACCGTTCTCACCACCCAAATAGAGCATCTCCGAGGAGTCGAGGTTCTTGCTGGCGTACTGCCCGGCCGCGCTCGCGTAGATCGATAACCAAGGCGTCAGGGCCTGCAGCCGAGCTAGCGATATGTTCACCTTGTAGAAGCGGCCCGCCGTGTCGGCGGTTTCAGCATCTGCCACCTCATTGGGTGCACCCGCGAGATCCACCAGTCCTTCATCGAAGCTGATGCTCGCCGTAGTGCTGCCGCCAGCGCCCAGATCGTCGTAACGGTTACCGCTAAGCGTTACTCGCCCGGATTCGATCGCATAGCGGCTGATGGTCGTCCCGCGCGATTGGTTATCGAACCACTTGTCTCCTGCAGCCGCGGAAATATACAAATTCCCGAGCCGCGTGCGCACGATAGGGTAACTTGCGTGCAGATCAGCAGTATCTGAATGACCTCGCGCATCAAGCGCTGCAAATTGAGCCGTAACGATGTGGTAAGAGAGGTGCGAGGCGTCGAGACCCAGCCGCAAACCGTGATCGCCAACCGGCAAGTCGTAATCGGCACTCTCGAAGTCAGTGCCCTTACTGTGGAGATAAATAATCTGTGCAAGATCCCCGATGTGCAACGGGCTATTGAGATTCATTGCAACTGTGATTTGGGCCGCACCTGTATAGCGTTGCCCTGCGTCATCGACGCTCACCGCACCGCTAATCACCGGGTGACGTTGTGTCTCGAGGACGAGGTCGGTCTGCGCCTGCTTCTTACCCGGAGCCAGCTGACCTTTTGCACTGACGCCCGGCAAATCATTGATGAGCAACAATGCACGATCAAGCGCATTCGCATTTACAGGCTTACCCCGTCTTTGCGCCGCATTGACCATTGCCTTCAGGCGCGCCGAGGATATTCGTGCGGGATTGGACTGCACGTCCACTGCTCCGAATTGGGCCTCGATAACTTCGATGACCACAACGCCGTGTGTAACGTCCTGCTGCGGTAAATACGCTCGCACAACCCACCCAGCCTTCCTATAGGCGTCCGCGACGGCAATGGCCGCATTTTGTAACTGCGAAAATGTCAATGGGTGGTGCAGGAATCTACTCACGGCTTCGGATAGCACGCGATTGGTGAGTAGATGATTACCCTGGATACGGAATTGCTTTACCGTGACCGTTGGCCCTGAGATCGACTTCAGAGGCGGCGGCGGCGTAAACACCGGGGCCGCCTTCCGCGGTAGGGCCCGTGAGTGCCCGTTCTGCAACTGCTTCAGCAGAGATCCGGCACTGGGGAGCATCTGCGCGTACGCACCACTCGAGGCAACCAGAAGCATCAGACCGACCCAAGCGGATGCGACTGCTCCCCTGGGAACTGCCCGCACCAAATACCCCACTCCGCAGAGCGCGCGGCCCATGCTCACCCGTTTCTCCACTTGCTGCTCCAGAGGAACTCCCGCTGCACTCCTGTCTCGGCAGCGGTGGTTCCAAATTTGTGTTTGACCGTTACGTTCAAAGCCATACCGGGACTGTCGGACATAAAGTCCAAGCGCACCCGGAGGTCACAGGGACGCCCCCGTAGAATCTGCGCGGATCACCAAGTGACAGCAGACCTCGCAGTTGGGTACTGCCGCGGCTATCCACATTTCGCATATCCACGCGTGTCACCCCTCTTGCGTACCGAGCATCGCCCGGCGCAGTGCAGTTGAACTGAAATAGGGGTCTCTTATCCGAGACACTATTCTCATATTGAGACATTCCGAAACCGGAATGTTTGACTCATGTTTTGACGGAGCTAATTCATCTGCTAGCGCGTCTTTCCCTGCTTAGAGGCAATGCGGTATTGTTCCGTTTCCGGTTCCTATTGTGGAATGTTTCGATTTGCCTATGAATCCTAATTCGCCTTACTTGCGAAACTTCCTATGAGGACGAAGGCGGGGCGAGTTCATGCGCCCAACGCGTAAGGCGCGGTAGTCCCGTGGCCCAGGGGGACCGTAATCCGGCACTCAGGCCGTGGTTCAGGATTCGATTGAAGGAATGCCTGTCGATGCTATCTAGCGGCAAGCAACCGGTGACGCCGTCAGCGTCAGGTTCGGCATCGCCGCTCTAGGAGATGCATCGGGCAATTCGATAGCCTGCAGTAAATCTGCACCCATCAGCGGCAGGCATGACCACCCTAATCTTCTCGGGGGTGCTATCTGCTGCCGCGAAGCAGAGTGATATTGCGGTCTCTATCCAATGCGGCTCACAGGGATGGCACTCGTGACGCGAGATTGCGGCGGCTGGACATCATGCGCTGCACGGCACAAGCTCGTGATTTGTTCGCACATATGGCCAGACGAGCAGGCACGGATTCCAAAGGTGCCGGTACGGAGGCAACTATGACCCGAGTGTGCCCGCATCAAGCGCAGACGAGCGGCTGCACTAGCTCTGGGCGCTCAGACCCCACAGGCTCTCTCAAAGCGCTTCGCACCGTACGACGTGGAAGCCTCCACGCGCACAATTCCGGAGCCTGCGCTTTGCCGAAATAATATCCTTGCAACGCGCGACATCCTAGATTCAGCAGGTGTGTTGCTTGCTCTGGGGATTCAACGCCTTCCGCTACCGTCGCGAGGCCCAAGCTCTCGGCCAGCAGGACAATAGCTCGCACGATGGCAGTGTCATTCGGTGCCTTGCACATGTCGCGTATGAATGACCTGTCGATTTTCAAGCCGTCGATGGGAAGGTGCTTCAGATACGAGAGGCTCGAATAGCCCGTTCCGAAATCGTCAATCACCACACGCATACCCGCATTCCTGAGTCGCGCCAGCTCCTCTCTGTTCGCTTCCAGATTCTGCATGAGCATCGTCTCAGTAATCTCAATGCACAGCAGATTCGGGGCGATGCCCGCATCGCGGGCCGCCTGGACAGTCAATGCCGCAAATCCACCGTGTTCAAATTGGCGTGGCGACACGTTTATGTTCACCGGCACGGGATCTCGGCCGTCGTCGCTCCAAGCACGAATCTGGCGACATACCTCGTGCACTACCCAGGCACCGAGTTTATCCGCGAGCAGTCCACCGCTCTCTGCGATCGGAATGAATTTGGCGGGCGGAATTTCGCCGAGTTCAGGGTGCTCCCAGCGAAGCAGTGCCTCCATGGCGATAAGCTCACCGCCCTTAGCTTCCACGATGGGCTGGTACTCAAGCCTCATCTCACCACGCCGGACGGCTCCACGCAGCGCGTGCTCCAATGCCAATCGCTCATCGAGTTCCTCACGCAGCGCGGCCTTGAAGAAGCAAAATTGGTCGCGCCCTTCAGCCTTGGCATGATGCAGAGCGAGATCCGCGTAGCTGAGCAGGGATTCGGCATCCCGTGCGTCATCGGGAAAGACGCTGGCACCGATGCTAGCGGTCACGATGAATCTGCGGCCCTTCGCCTTAACAGGGAATCGCAGGCGTTTAACGAGATCGCCTGCGAGCTGCTCCGCAGTATCACGCGAATCGAATTCGGTCGTGACGACGGCAAACTCATCACCACCCATACCGTGCACTAGGCACCCAAAGGGTACGATCTGATTTAGACGTCGTGCGACCTGATTTAGAACGGCGTCCCCGGCGTCGTGTCCACATGAATCGTTGATGTTCCGGAAATTATCGATGTCGACGTACAGCAGACCGACGCGCCGATGCGTCAACGCACACGCGGCAAGCTTACGAGCAAACGCCTGGCGCAGGCGAAGACGACTGCTGAGCGCGCGCACCGGTTCGCGCCCGGGCAATATAGGCTGCTCTTCGCTGACGACAGCCTCCCCCCGAGCTTCCCAAAGCTTCGTGTCGGCGTAGATAATGCGGAGTAAAACGAGGGTGCGACGCAAAGATCGGAATGTCGACCACTCGATGAACCCTTGCGCAGCTGGACCCGAGGGTGGCAGAAGCCTGCACGAGAGCCGCGGAAGCGCGACCCCTTCCGGGCGTTTCTCTGAAAAGTGTGGCGGCAGACCTTCGATGCTGTCATCGATAGCGTGCTCGCCAGCGCATGCCGTCGCCAAGCCAAGCATGGTGCGTGCGCAGGGGTTGATCTGCAGGACGCGTCGCGTCTCTGGATCGAGAACGATCATTCCGTCGGAAAATCCATCCAAGATGCTGGCTCCGGGGCACAGCGGGCGACCCGATGCACGGAATGCATAGCGCAGACCATTCACCGCGGCTGTGAGCTTCGTCAGTGCGAGCGAGATACTCATGCAAGGTCCCTCCAGGAGAGGAGCAGTTTTTCTGAGATCCGCTACGCGAGAACTGCTAAGGCTGAGCGTGTGCGGTAGGTACTGTCGGACACAGGCGCGTGCCCGGGCGACTCACGACGGAGATTTCTCTCTTGGCCACCGTGCTGTGCCAGAAACTCGCCCGGCTCGAGAATTCGATTGAGCACCCACTTTCCCGTGGGGTCGAGGCGCCAGGCTCCTGATGCGACGGGCTCACCATTTGATGAGAAGAACAGAAGCGCCAGTTCCGCGGGCTGCTTGGCGATCAGGTCTTGCTGCTCCACTCTCCCGATGAGAAACCAGATTCGCTCCGCATCCGTCCACGCCCGCCACGCTGCGTGAGGACCTCTCACACGAACCCACCGACGCAAGCGCGGCGGGAGCTGCGCCTCCGTTGCCAACGATGCTGCGTTCTCCGGAACGTACCGTTGGACCCGAGCGTAGCTCTCCAGCAGGAGCGGCAAAGCTCCACTCTGAACCGAGAGAATCCGATCAATTGCCATCGTGCCTCCGCGTCTGCACCGAATCTTCCGGGATGGACATGCTTCTGTGCGTTGCCATTTAAGCCCCACTGCAAATCCCCGGCTGAGACCCTCATCTCGCTTTTACCCGAAAAGTTCCGTTTTAGGAACATTTTCTTATCGTGGACATCAATGCACGGTGGTTACAGCCGCGCTTATCCTCACGATTTTATATGTGCTCCTCAAGTCGTAAGGGTATAGAAACGTTCCTAGACGAGGTCGTTTGTCCTTCTCCCCGCCCCGCGGGTACCCTCAAGCACGAGCCGCCTCCCCGAGCCCATGCACTATGGTTGTTCGGCGAAGATGTGCCTAGCAGGAGTGGACTGGGTTGCCAATGCCGAAGACGCTCAGTGCACGACGGCCATCGAATAGTTTGAGACGGAAATCTGGGTGAATCGGTCCTACGTTGCAGTGCGTAGTTCACGCGATGTCGGGCCTGGGTTTCGCGGCATGACGGTCCAGGATTTCACGACAAGCCGGGCCGGCATTTCATGGCATGGCGGTCCAAGATTTCACCGCATGCCGAGCCAGGATTTCAGGGCAAGCCAGGCCAGCCATATCTGATGCGGGACAACCTCGGTACCGTCGCCCCCTTTTGCCCAAAAGGGGACGGCGGTGGCACAAGCAAGGTTGTCGATGCACAAGGTTCGAGAGATTTTGCGGCTGCGCGCCGCTGGGCTGACCGAGCGTGAGGTGGCTGCGAGCGTCGGGTGCGCGCGCTCGACGGTCCAGGATTGCCTCAAGCGCGCAGCGGCTGCCGGGATCGGCTGGCCGCTGCCGCAGGCAGTCCTGTGCACCGAGCGCCGGCACCATCTGGCGCCCGCAAAGGCCGATGTGACCCCAAGCACCCCTAAACTAGATCCCGCGGATCAGCTGGGGCTTGAAATTGGCACTGCCTGCCACCGTAGACCCTGTCCGAGTGAATCGTATCGAAGCTGCAGCTGCAGCGGGTACACATCGGACCGGTAAATACACTCCAGATGCTCAAGAGGCAGCCCCTGGGCATCGCGCGTCACCGTCTCAGTCATCAGCAAAGGTGTTCCGGAAGCGACATCCAGCAATTTGGCGGTCTCGTCGGTTGCCATCACTGCACGCGTGATCTGCGTCGCCGTCGCAGGTGAATGCCCAAGATCCTTGAGGACGCTGACCACCAATTTGTGACCCAGGATTCGCCGCGTAAGCTTGCCCGCTACCCGTTCACTGACATGGCTGACGTTCACCGAGAAGCATCTTCCCTTGAAGCTCCGCGTTTGCTGAATCTCCAAGCAGCGGTTCCCAAAGTCCACAGTACGCTGCAAGACGGCAGACGGTGTTTCGATTCGAGCAAACTTTCGATAGTTCGCGCGCGTCTCGGTAGCGAACCGGTCGAAATCGAAGACCATGGTGGAGAGCCGCTTCCAGGACAACCCAGCCTCGTCGCGATGACGCGCGAACGTGCCACTGCCGCGTTGCCGAATGACTCGCTGCTCTCGCTCCAGACGGCCAATCGCACGCCGGATAGTGTTGCGCCCGACTTTGTACATGCGCATGAGTTCGGTCTCGGGTGGAAGCGCACTTCCCGGCGGAAACGTGCCCACTTCCAGCGCCTGCGCAAGAATCGTATACACTTGATGATATCGGGTGACGCCGGTCTGTCGGCCCACCTTCGCGACGCGCTGCATGGCGCTGCCTATCTCGGGGTTAAACTGCCGAATCTTAACCCTTGATCGTTGCTGAGGAAATACCGTGACGTGCACGGATTGACTTTTCCCGCCTTCAGCGCCGTGGGGCATCACATCACTCATCCCTTCGCCCTCCCTTCTCCACCACTTGCGAATCACTACCACGGGGCAGCAATAGAGCTTATCGGCAGCCTCCCGGAGAACATAAGCATGGGATGCAGTGCAGCGGGTGGGGACCGCATGAGTTCTTACCCATTGGATTAGGGATTGCCGTCGAAGGCCCGGTATCGCGGGGGCCTCGTCGGCGATTCCACCACCCCCAGATTCGCGGTATCAGCGGCTCCACCCTGCGCTGATGGAATATCGAATAAGGCACATCACGTCCAATTTGCACCTTGGAATGGAGACCGTTCACAAGGGGAGCAAACTATGGGAGGGCGCAACGAAGAGAGTTGTTTCTGTGCAGCGGCACTCCGGCCAATAGCAGCGCAGGCGAACTTTAGCTGCACCCGCAGAGGTTGCCCCGGCTGCGCAGGTAACAACTCGCCAGCTCCTGCTGCCACCGCGTGCCCTGCTCCAAAGAGCATGATTAACGCTCCCTGCTGTGTATAGCCGCCACATTGCCGGCAGAAACTGAATCCCAAGGAAAGGAGCCACCAAATCGGCTCGCTCACCTCACACGGGCGGACATGCACCGCGGATTTCCCGGGCCATCTTCTCGCGGCTCTCGCCAGTTCACTGCTGCACTCGCTCCACGCGTGTCTCTGGCGGCTGTTCTCGGAGTAAATGTGCAAGCGAGGATCACATCCAGTGCGAACGATCGGCACGCCCTTGAATCTAGGCCGCGGAATCCCGCTGTCGCTGATCCGCCATGATGCCCTAGGATCGTGCGGACCTCCCAGTTCGCTTGGTTGCGCGGGATTCCTGATCAGCAAAGCGAGCGCGCCCGATTGCGCGTGATCGATTACTTCGCTCCGTCCTGCGATGCCGCTCGTCGTTCGCCAAGTGCTCGAGGATGCTGCGCTGCCTTTGAATCTCACGCTGAAGAGCGTGCACCCGCTCCGTGCCCTCGTCAATTGAGGCCCGCAATTCTCGAGCCCTGTTCGAATAGGCGCGCTGGCGCTCTGCTTCCTGCGCTCGCAGCTCGCTCTCGCGTTGCAGGCGAGCGGTACCGAGCAGCGCCTCTCCGCCCTGAGTGTAGACGTCGGTCAAATGCACACCTTTGGAGTCGAGAATCAACTCCCGAACCTGGTTGGAGTGCTGGGTGCCACGCGACTTGATGATCGAGAGCGTGCGATTACGTTCGCCGCCCTCTATCGCATAGGCAAGATGCATCCAGGTATCAGCAATGGTCGATACACTGAGCCGGGAGGACTCCTCCACGGTGTCGTCACGTACCACCAGCGACGTAAAGATCGCCGTGATACCGAGCGTCCTCAGCTGCTCCATGAGGCGTTCGGCTGCATTGCTTGCCTTGAGTGACTCACCAGACTTCATCAGCGCCGAGATGGGATCCACCACCACGCAGCGAGGACGAAAGGCTTCGATTTGCTCGAGCATATAGACGAGGTGCGAATCCGAACTCACCGCACAAGCCGATATCGACTGCATGTGCAGCAATCCACCGCGCACTGCCGTTCGAAGGTCATACCCTACGGAGGCGAGGTTTCGCTGTACGTGCTCGACCTGCTCATCGAACAAAAACATCAACGTGCGCTCGCCCCGCTGCACCGCGGCCAGAGCGAACGCCGCAGCAAGGGTAGTCTTCGATGTTCCTGGAAGTCCGGTCACCAGCGTGCTGCTGCCCCGGAGATAGCCGCCGCCGAGTAGCGTATCGAGCCGCTTCACGCCACTGGAAATTCTTTGACGGTTCGGAGTGTGCCGGTGCTTCGGCTCCTGGTAGCCCACGACGATGCCACGACCCCGAAAGATGATCGGTACTTCGCCGCTCTGCACTGCGTTACCCCGATACTTGACGATCTGTAGCGTTCGTTCAACGACGCGTTCTGATACTTGGGCACTGAGCCGGACCACACAGTCGGCCGAAAAGGCAAGGAGTCCATCGGCCTGACCGATGTCCACCAGCCGTCCGTCTCCGGCCTCCTTAGCCGTGATGAGGCAGCCGACGCCGAGTCGTGCCAACCAGCGACGCAGCCGATGGATTTCCCGGCGCTCTGCCAGCGGATCGGTGAGTAGCGCCAATAGTGAGTCGAGACCATCAAATACGATCCATGAGGCGCGGCTGGCGCGCACTTGTGCCTCCAGAGCACTCAGCATGGCCGACAGATCGGCAGCGCCCGAGGCGATGGCATCCGTGACGTCATTACCGTCAATCAATCGCGTCATGCGAGCAAATGCCTTCTCAGTTCCCCATTCGAACGAGCGGACAACCGCCAGAATGTCGGACGGGGCCTCCTCAAATGACACATAGAGGCTACGAAGACCGCGAGCCGCCGCATTATTGAGCGTCTGAAGCGCAAACACCGTCTTGCCCGTGCCAGGGCCTCCGACCAGAAGCGTCACCCGCCCAGACGGCAGCCCTCCGCCCGCAAGCCCGTCGAATCCTGTGATACCGGTCTCCAACCTTGACACACGCTGAACTGATACTCGACTCATACGATGCTCCAACGAGCACCATGAGCCAGCACGGTGCTCCCTACTTTGCCAAAGTCACTCTCGACCGCCTGCAGCCGCACCCGGATCAGTGACCGGCCGTGTTCGCAGAGACGATTGGCTCGTCTGGCAATTTCCCAGAGAGCCATTGGTCCAAATCTCGGTTGCCGACTTCTGATACGACGAGATGCGAAGGGCGCTGCCAGCCGCTGGCTGCAGATCCCCTGCGTCATCATGCACATCGTGTGGTCCTGTAAGTTCATGGAGTTATCAGCCTTGCCGCTCGCTCATTCATTCGGGATGCGTAAATGACTCAAAGGTGCACGAGTCACTCTGCAGCTGTCCGTGGAGACAGTCTTACCTGGATATCTGATCTGGTAGAGCAAAATAGTGCTCGTGTGGACATTTGGTGACGTGCGTGAACTGTCATACACCTGAGGTCACGGCAGTCAGCGCCGAGCGAGGCGCGCAATCATGCGCGTCAGATCACCTACTCAGGGTAGGGAGATGAGCGCAGCTCGCCTCACCGACAATCTTCAAAGACCAACGCTACCCGGTCTTCAATCAGACTATTCCACAAATGGGATTTTTCCGGATCACTCATCCTGAACGCCCACCCCACATCGAGCATTGCGACCATTTCGGTGGCAATACTCACTACCAGAGGCTCGTGCAAATAGCGCTGCGCGATGCGCTGCCAAAGCTTAAGTCGTGCGGCATCCTGCGGACCGAGCTCGCCGGCACGCAGTGCCGGCTCGAGTCGCTCCGCGAGGCGCACGACCACCGATGAGAAGCCCATCATTCCCGACACTCGCGCCCGGAGTACTAGGCGACGCAAATCCGAGCGAATGACGCGCACAGCCAGCACGTCCGTAGCAGTCCCGTCGAGCAAAACCTCCGGAATGGACATTTCAGTCAAAAGACGAGACAGGGACGCTCTTGAGATGGCGTCGCGTCCTTGCCGCCACACTACGGAACGCATACTCAATCTGGGCAGCGGAATTGGGACGCGGAACCTGCGTATTCCGACCGTCATCTTGAATGCGGTAATCGCCAATCCGATTCGTCGCCTAGCGACACTCAAACGTCTGGTTGCGCGCAAAGGGGGTGATCGCAGCACGTGCAGTTCCGCGCGACGGGCTTGAGCCCATCGCAGACAATCTCGTGAGACGATATTGTGGCTCCCGGAATCCAAGGAATCCACCTGGAGCGGCAGGCTGGCCGCGCCTGCCGTGCGAAGCGGAGACTGAGCCGTCCGTGATCGATGAGTGTGCATGGAAACGCCCAAAATGAACGACCACCCACCGCATTGTTCAGCGGGTGCAACGAGGGGCGAGAGCTGGGCCCGGGAAAAGGTTCCGCTAGTCTTCGGCGGTTGCCCTCGACGCGGGACGCGCCGAGTCGGCACACAAGCACTGGGTGCGCCTTAAGTCATATGATATGAAAAATATTACGCGCGATGTTAAATTTTTTCGTGAAGCGGCTCGCAATCCACCTCACGGTGACCGTCCTCGCGAGTCGCCCCAGAGCTCATTGAGCGCTTCCGATGCCTTTAGAATCAACTCGGCAAACTCACTCAGGCGGCTACGCTTGGCACGGGCCGCCGCGCGCAAAAGATCGAAGGCGTGCTGCCGGCCCAAGTGCATGCGCTCCATGAGCACACCGGTCGCGGTGCTGATGGTTCGAGCCTGCTGCAAAGCTCCCGTGAGCCGCTCCATCCGATCGCGCAACTCACGCAGTTCCGCCTCCCGCCTCATCGCTGCGCTGATGGCGACGATACTTTGACGCATATCCTCATCATTGCTCACGAAGAAGGCCAGCGCGCCACTTTCGTCAGCCAAGTGTGCTCCCGCTTCGGACCATCGGTCGCTCAGCGCCGCAAACGGAACCTCGATCGTTGAGAGCGTCTCGCCGAGCGATCTGTCGAAGCCACGGCCGCCGTCTAGGCAGATAATCACGAAATCCGGGCGACTTGCAGTCGCCGCGGCAACCAAGGCCGAGTGGCCGTAGTAGTTGGCCACTTCATCGCCTCGGCTCAGAAGCAGCTCCGCGCAACGTCGCTGGATGGGTGATTCATGACCTAAGAGAAACACTCTACGCTGTCGCGAATGCACTGTCATTGTTCGAATACGCCGTCAGCACCCGAGTCCATTCGAACCACTGCGTGCCTCCAAGGCCAAACTCCCAAGTCATGCCGATCCTAGCGCAAGCAGAGGGGAGAACAACAGCTCGAGCGTAAGAGCGGCTATTGCGAATAGATCGTGCAGGTTGAAAGAGTGTCGAAGTGGAGCCGTCGCTCCATGAGACCCAGGGTCCCACTGCGCAGCCGGCCCAGTAGATTTGTCGAGCCCTTCAAACTCTAGTAAATCGCACGCTCTTGCGGCTGACGCATAGCACCCTCGGTCAAACCCCTCCTCTGAATTCGGCAGCAATCCCTCGATCGGGCCAATGCGCGGCACGGTAAGTAGCACTCGATCACCGTCGAGCATAGGACTGAGTTCGCCTCCAGAGCCCTCGACGAGTAGGCCTATCTAAGGGGGCGTACTTCTGGATTTCATCCGGACAGGAACGCCTATGGAGAACGGCTTCATTGAGTCGTTCAACGGCAAGCTGCGCGACGCGTGCATGAACGCCAACGAGTTCTTGTCGATCGATGATGCGAGGCGCAAGATCGATCAGTGGCGGCCGGAATGCAACCTGCACTAACCGCACAGCGCGCTGGGTGTCAACGCCCGCAGCCAGACCCGAGACAATCGTGACGCCAGCGCTTCCGAGTTCGCGTGCGAGCCGTCGTGCCCGCGCTGCTCACTCCCTCGAGACCTTGCGCGCTCCCACGATAGAGATGCAGCGCCCCTTCAAGAGCGTGACGTTGCCAGAAACGAACACGCCGCCCTTATCGTCCCCTAAGACGGTGGAAAGCAAGCCGAGCTGGCGAGGAGACAACTCCTCCCTCGGCGAGTCGGCGAGTAGTGCGGACACTGATGTCGTTGCCAATAGGGAGGCGCGGCGTAGCGGGGCGAATCGTTGCCCGTGGTGTCGCTTCGACTGAGCATCACCCCTGTCACGGGAACTAAGTGTACCTCGACCGGCGGAACTGCTGTGCCACGTTGCTAGTCAAGCCGGGACGCCGATTCATGCCTAAGTACATCCAGCCGCATCCACAACGCACTTTTCATATGGTTTTCATATTGGAAAGTTGGCGGATTCAAGATGGATCACATAAGTGCTTGAATCTGGCGGAGAGAGAGGGATTCGAACCCTCGAAGGGCTTTTGACCCTTACACCCTTAGCAGGGGTGCGCCTTCGACCACTCGGCCATCTCTCCGCGTTTTTGGAGGCGGGTATGTCGCAGGACGGGCGTTTTCGGCATACAGCCGCCCTCTAGCCCCGCGAACAGGGGCCGCATGATACTGGAAACGTCCGAAAATTGGGATGTTTCCGCGCGGCGAATGCTCAAAGCACGACGTCGGGCGTGTCCGTCTTCTCCGGCTCGCTCTCGGTCGGACCACTCGGCGAACCGTTGGACGTCGAATCCGAACCCGGGTGCTGTGCTTCTCCGCGCTGCTCCTTTTCCCGCTGGATGCGCTTGTAGATCTCCTCGCGGTGAACCGCGACGTCTTTCGGCGCCTGGATCCCGATCCGCACCTGGTTGCCTTTGACGCCGAGGACGGTCACCGAGACCTCGTCTCCGATCATCAGCGTCTCGCCTACTCTTCGGGTCAATATGAGCATGGCTAGACCTCCTCAACGCCACTCTACACCCATTGAGCACCCCGGACGTCCGTAAGACCCGGGGGGTCTCCAGGCACATTTTTAGCCTGAGAGGCGCTTACCGACCCATTCCGGCACGGCTGCAAGCGCGGCCTCGAGTTCGGCAGGCTTGCTCCCGCCCGCCTGCGCAAAATCCGCCCGGCCGCCCCCCCGGCCGCCGACGCGGGCGGCCACGGCGCCGACGAGCTCGCCGGCCTTGATCCGTCCAGTCTGATCAGCGGTGACGCCCGCCACGAGCACGACCTTATCCGGAGCTTGTACGGACGCAAGCACGACGACCGCCGACTTGAGCTTCTCCTTCAGGCCATCGACGGCGCTTCGAAGCGCTGCGGCGTCTGCGTCAGCGACTTGTGTCGCCAGCACCTTCACGCCACCTACGTCGTGAGCCCCGGCTGCCAGGTCAACGCCCTGGCCCGACGCGAGACGGTCCTTCAGGGTACGGACTTCCCGCTCCATCTGCCTTACCCGGTCTAGCGCCTCGCGCACCTTCTCCTTCACGTCCTCCCGCGTGCCCCGCACCAGGTGTGCCACTTCCTTCAGCAGCGCCTCGTCCTGCTCGACGAACTCCACCGCTCCCTCACCGGTGACCGCCTCGATGCGACGCACGCCGGAGGCGACGCCGCTTTCGCTAACGATCTTGAACAGCCCGATGTCGCCGGCGCGCTGCACGTGTGTGCCACCGCACAGCTCCATTGAGAAATCCCCGACCCGCAGCACCCGGACATCCCGGTCGTACTTTTCACCGAACAGGGCCATGGCGCCCGCGGCAACGGCCTGGTCGTACTCCATCAGCCGTGTCTCGGCTACGGCATTGGCACGGATCTGGGCATTGACGAGCCGCTCGATCGTGATCAGCTCCTCGGCACTGACCGGCTGGAGATGCGAAAAATCGAAGCGCAGACGCTCGGGCGCCACCAGCGAGCCCTTCTGCTGCACATGGGCCCCGAGCGTCTCGCGCAGTGCAGCGTGCAGCAGGTGCGTCGCGGTATGGTTGCGCGCCGTTGCGTACCGCTGCTGTCCGTCGACCGCCGCATGCAGAACGTCGCCGACGCGGACATGCCCCTCGAGCAAGCGCCCGATGTGCAGATGTGCGGCACCGCGCTTGCGCGTGTCCTGGACCTCGAAGCGCACGCCTGCGGCCGTAAGGGTCCCGGCATCGCCTACCTGCCCGCCCGATTCGGCATAGAAGGGGGTGCGGTCCAGCACCACCTCGGCGGAATCGCCGGCGGATACCTCGTGCACCTCGGTCCCGTCACGCAGCAGGGCCACGACCCGGCCGTCGCCCTCGAGGCCCGTGTATCCCTCGAAGGCCGTCCGTGCGTCGATTGCAGCGCCGCCGCGCAGGTCGACACCGAATTTGCTCGCCTCCTGGGAGCGGCGGCGCTGCGCCTCCATGGCCGCATCGAAACCCGCCTGGTCGATGCCGAGGCCGCGCTCGCGCGCGATGTCCGCAGTGAGGTCTGCCGGAAAGCCGAACGTATCGTAGAGCTTGAAGACCACCTTGCCCGGGATGACGGCACGGGTACCGCCGGTCGCGGCAAGATCGGCGATGACCCCATCGAGCAGCGCCATGCCCTTGGCGAGCGTCTCGGCGAAGCGCTCCTCTTCCTGACGCAGGATGCGCTCGGCCTGTTCGCGCCCGCGGGAGAGCTCCGGGTACGCACCGCTCATTTCGCGTTCGAGCACGGCGACCAGCTTGTAGAAGAACGGCTCGGTGATCCCGAGCTTGTAGCCGTGACGCACCGCGCGACGGATGATGCGCCGCAGCACATAGCCGCGGCCCTCGTTCGAGGGCACGACACCGTCCACCACGAGGAAGGTGCACGCGCGGATGTGATCAGCAATGACGCGCAGCGAACTCGAAGTGAGATCCCGGGTCCCGGCAAGCTCCGCGGCCGCTGCGATCAGGTTGCGGAACAAATCAATGTCGTAGTTCGAGTGCACGCCCTGCAGCACGGCGGAAATACGCTCCAGGCCCATGCCGGTATCGACCGAGGGCTTCGGCAGCGGGCTCATTGCGCCGTCGGCGGCGCGCTCGAACTGCATGAACACCAGGTTCCAGATCTCCACGAACCGGTCGCCGTCCTCGTCGGGCGAGCCCGGCGGGCCGCCGGGGACCTCCGGACCGTGGTCGTAAAAGATCTCGCTGCACGGGCCGCACGGACCGGTATCGCCCATGGCCCAGAAGTTCGACGCCTCCCCGAGACGCGAGAAGCGCTGTGCCGAGACACCGATTTCCTTCAGCCAGATATCCGCAGCCTCATCGTCGTCGCGGTACACCGTCACCCACAGGCGCTCCGGATCGAGCCCGAGCGTCTCGGTGAGGAACGCCCAGGCGAACTGGATGGCCTCGCGTTTGAAATAGTCCCCGAAGGAGAAATTTCCCAGCATCTCGAAGAACGTGTGGTGCCGGGCCGTGTACCCGACGTTCTCCAGGTCGTTGTGCTTGCCCCCGGCCCGCACGCAGCGCTGGCTGCTCGCGGCACGCACGTAATCGCGTTTCTCCTTGCCGAGGAACACGTCCTTGAACTGCACCATGCCGGCATTGGTGAACAGCAGCGTCGGGTCGTTGCCGGGCACGAGCGGGCTCGAGGGCACGACCGTGTGGCCGCGGTCGCGGAAGAATTCGAGGAAGGCGCGACGCACGTCGGCGGCGCCAAGGTAGCGGGATCGGGTCAAGGTCGTCAGTCCAGTTCCAGTTCGGCGCCAGTAGCCGCCCGGATATCATCCGATGAAAAGCCCCGGTACTGCAAAAAACGCGCTTGCCGGGCACGCTCGGCCCAGCTGCCCGGGGCACCCGCGCCGAACTTGCGCCGGCGCACCTCGCGGGCGAGTGCACGCCAATCGGCTCCGGCCTCAAGCGCCGAGGGAATCAGCTCGACCGGGGCGCCATGGGTCTTCAGGTCGAGTGCGATGCGCAGCGGCCCGTGACCGCGCTCGGCGCGGTAGGCGACGAATCGCTCGATGCAGCGGGCATCATCGAGCAGGCGCTCGGCGGCGAGCAACTGCAGTGCTTCAGCGGTGGCGTCGGGCTCGAAACCGCGCTCGAGCAACTTACCGCGCAGCTCGGCACTGAAGTAGTCGCGCCGCGCCAGCAGCCCGAGCGCCGCGACCCGGGCTGCGCCCGGGTCGCCGGCCGCCTCAGGCCGAGGCCGCTTCGCCACCGTTGCCGCGCGGCGGCCGGACCGGCAGCAGTCGGGCGCGAACTTCCGCTTCGATCTCCCGCGCCATCTCCGGGTTGTTCAGCAGGAAGTTGCGTGCGTTGTCCTTGCCCTGGCCGATGCGATTGCCCTTGTACGAGTACCAGGCGCCCGACTTCTCGATGATGTCCTGGGCGCTGGCGAGATCGATGATCTCGCCCTCGCGCGAGATGCCCTTGCCGTACATGATCTCAAATTCAGCCGTGCGGAACGGCGGGGCAACCTTGTTCTTGACCACCTTGACCCGGGTCATGTTGCCGACCACTTCGTCACCGTTCTTGATCGCGCCAATGCGCCGGATATCGAGGCGCACCGAGGAATAGAACTTCAACGCGTTGCCGCCGGTCGTGGTCTCCGGGCTGCCAAACATCACGCCGATCTTCATACGGATTTGATTGATGAAGATGACGATGGTGTTTGAGCGCTTGATATTGCCGGTCAGCTTGCGCAGCGCCTGGGACATCAGCCGGGCCTGCAGACCGACTTGCATCTCGCCCATCTCGCCCTCGATCTCGGCCTTCGGCGTCAGCGCCGCCACCGAGTCGATCACGACGATGTCCACCGCGTTGGAGCGCACCAACATGTCGGTGATTTCAAGCGCCTGCTCACCGGTGTCGGGCTGCGAGACGAGCAGATCGACAATGTTCACACCGAGCTTCTCCGCGTAGGACGGATCCAACGCGTGCTCGGCATCGACGAACGCTGCGGTTCCGCCGGCGCGCTGCACTTCCGCGATCGCCTGTAGCGTGAGAGTCGTCTTACCCGAGGACTCCGGTCCGTAGATCTCCACGACGCGGCCGCGCGGCAGGCCGCCGACACCCAGCGCGATGTCCAGGCCCAGCGAACCGGTCGAAATGGCTTCGACGTCGTATGCTGCAGCAGCGTCACCGAGACGCATCACGGAGCCCTTGCCGAACTGCTTCTCGATCTGGCCCAAAGCGGCGGCGAGCGCCTTTTTGCGATTCTCTTCCATCTGGCTGTCCCGGGTGTTTTGGATAACGGCGTAGTAGATGAATTATCCCACAAAGACGGCGCCGACAGCACCCCACATAGGTGCGCGAGATGTTATTTTCGCACCGACGCGCCGCCGCACAGTGGATACGTTTCGACAACACTGTACACGGCGCCGGCGTGCTGTGTCCGGCTCTCGACCAGCGCAAAGTGCTCGAACCGCCAGCGGACCGGGTGCATGGCGTGAGGTTCACTTAGACACGCCACTTTGCGTGCCACGGTGACATGTGCGCGGAAGGGTTTGAGATCCGGAGTAAAACCCGCCGCCGTCAGCCCCTCGAGCAACCCTGAGACCAGCCGTCCCAGGCCTGCCGGCGGCGCCAGAGGCAAGGCGCACAAGACCCTCGGACGCGTCCAGTACTCGAGCCGTCCGAGCGAGATCTCCAATGTCGTTCCGGGCAGCCTCGCGGCATGCTGCGCGGCCATCGCGAGATCCGCGAGCGCGGTGACCTGGGCGACCGGCACCGCGCCGAGAAAGGCCAACGTGAGATGCAATTGGTCGGCCGGCACCGGACGCCCTCCGCTGTGATGCACGGCGCGGCGCACCGATTCTGCCAAGCGTTCGCGCATCGACGCCTCGGGCCACAGGGCAAAGAATAGGCGCCGCGTCTGCCCGGCGCTGCTCGTCCGAGCGGGCCCGGGCGCAGGCGGGTGCGCATTGCTCCCGGGGTTCAAGGGCCTCCGGCGCCGCCGAGCACCGCCATCACCCGCCGCAGGGCGTGCGCCACCGCCTGGCGGCGCACTGCGTCACGATTGCCCGGGAAGTGCTGCACGCCACAGTCCGGCTCGCGCAGCGATCGCGCCGCGACGGCGAACCACACCGTACCGACCGGCTTGTCCGGGCTGCCGCCGTCCGGGCCGGCAATGCCACTCACCGCCACGACAATGTCCGCGCCCGAGGCGCGCTGCGCACCGCTGGCCATCTCGCGGACCGTCGCCTCGCTGACCGCGCCATGCGCCTCGATCACGGCCGCTGGGACTGCAAGATCACGAATCTTCGCCGCGTTCGAATAGGTCACGTAGCCGCATTCCACCCAGGCCGAGCTGCCCGGCACGTCCGTCAGGACCTTGGCGATCCACCCGGCGGTGCAGGACTCGGCCGTCGCGACCCGCCAGCCGGCCGTGCGCAGCGCGTGTCCGAGCTGCTCGGCAAGCTGATACAGATCGCGATCCGCGACGGCGGGGGAGACATGCATGGGCCGAAGTGTACGCCGAGCCGGAAGTTCGTCAGACGCATTCCCTGGGGTTGCGGTGGAAAACCCGCTCGCTATCATCAGGAGCCGGACCCGCGCCGCAGGGGATCAGGCGCGACACCGCCCGACGAACGCCAACAAAAACGGATCCCGAGAGGGATAGGGTATGCGCACCCGCTGCAACGGATGGACCTCAGCTCTGGCGCTGGGAATGCTGGGTGCGACCGGGATCGCAGCGGCGGGCTGCCAGATCCAGCGCTACCCGATCATGCCGGTGACGCTGAGGAATCGGCAGGCCCTCATCGGGGTCAAAATCAACGGCAAACCGGCCGTCATCGCGGTGGACACCGGCGCGTCCTACAGCATCCTCTCCCCACAAGCGGTGCATCGGTTCAATCTGACCCGCCTGTTCGCGCCCCCTGGCTTGTTTCTCGCTGGCGTCGGCGGCGATACCCAGCCGCAGCTGGTCAACGCGCACACATTTACGTTCGTGCGCCAGGAACTGCACCAGGTGCAGTTCCTGGTCGCCGGGGGTGGCTCCCCGGTGCACTCGGTCGGCCTGCTCGGGGACAACCTGATGCACGTCGCCGACATCGAATTCAATCTTCCCAAGGGCTACATGCGCTTCGTCAGACCGGCGCATTGCGGCAACATGCCGCTCGCCTACTGGGCGGGCCACCGGCCGGTCGGGGTCGTACCATTGCATCCGCCCACCAGCCAGACGCCTCAGTTCATCGGCTCGGCGATGCTCGACGGGCGACGCATCACCGTGATGTTCGATACCGGCTCCGGTCGTTCTCTGTTGTCGCTCTCGACGGCCGAACAGTTGCACATCGGACCGGGCGATCCCGGCGTAAAACCCGACGGCCGTGTCAGCGGTATCGCGCACCGCTTCGTCAAGGCATGGATCGCGCCGATCGCGCGCCTGCAAATCGGCGGCGAAACCATCGAGCACACGCACCTGATGGTCGCGTCCATGTCCCGGTTGAACTCGGCCGATCTGGTACTCGGCCTGGATTTCTTCCTGGCGCACCACCTCTACATCGCAAACAGTCAGAACAAGGTGTACTTCACCTACAGCGGCGGCCCGGTGTTCGCGCTCGGCCAAGCCCACCAGCATGCGGGCAGCACGAGCGCGAACCCTGCCGAATCCGCCCCCGCGCTGATTCGCCGGGGGCTGGCCGAGCGCACCCGCGAGCAGTATCGGCTCGCGCTGTCGGACTTTGACCGAGCGTGCGCTCTGGAGCCCACCGACGCGCAGTGCTTCCTGTATCGCGGACAGACCCGCCTGGCGCTGCAGCAGCCCGCCCGGGCGCTCGCGGATTTCAACACCTCTTTGCGCCTGAGAGCCAACCACGCCGTTGCGCTGCTTGCCCGCGCGAGGGCACGTCTCGAGATGCGCCGTAGCGTGACGGCGCACGCGGCACGTGAACTCACCGCGGCCGCGAGCGCCGATTTGACCGCAGCGAGTCGCGTATTGCCGCCGGGCTCAGTGCGGCAGATGCAATTGGGCCGCCTTGCCGACGAAGCCGGGGCGTTCCGGCTGGCGATCCGAGCGTTTCACAGGTGGATTCGCGCACACCGCCCGGAGGTCGGACTACCGTACGCGTGGGCCGGGCTGTGCTGGGCACATGCGGCCGCGAACCAGCACTTGAATCGGGCGCTCCGGGAGTGCAACCAGGCGCTCGAGCGCGTGGCGGGCTCGGCGGCGGTGCTCGAAAGCCGCGCCCTGGGGGAGATCCGACTCGGGCAGTGGCACCGCGCGCTGCGCGACGAGCAGGCCGCTCTCGCCGAGCATCCGCACCGGGCAATGGCACTGTACGGCCTTGGGCTCGCCGAGCTGCACTTCGGTCACACCGCCGCAGCGCAAGCCGACTTCGCCGCGGCAGCTCGGGCCGATCCGGAGGCCGAGCGCCGCTACGCCCAGATGGACTTGACGTCCTGAGCACGGCGGACGGGCCGGGCAGCGCATCGAGCCCGTGCGCCTAGCATTCGTCGCGCGAGAACCCGGGCGGCGCGGAGAAGCAGCCGCCGCAAGACTCGTTCAGCCCAACCCGGATCGAACCGCTCAGTGCCGAACGCATCACCTGCCCTGCGGGCGGCTTGCTCAGGTGGCGCGCAGCACCAGCGCGGTGGGCAGCATCTGCGACTCCACCGGTTCGCCGCGGATCACGCCGAGCACCTTGCGCGCGAGCAGCACTCCACCCTCCTGCCAGTTCTGCCGCACGGTCGACAGCGGAGGCAGGAACGTGGCGCCCTGCGGGGTATCGTCGTAGCCGATCACCGAAACGTCTTCGGGCACCGATTGCCCGAGTTCCACCAATGCGCGAATCGCCCCCATCGCCACCAGGTCCGAGCAGGCGAAGATCGCATCGAACTGCACCCGGCGGTTGTGCAGCGAACGCACGGCCTGCACACCCCCCTCGAGGGTGAAGTCGGCGCGCCGGATCAGCAGCGGCTTGATGCCGTGCCGCCCCAGCTCATCGACGAACCCCGCCTGGCGCTGGGCCATCTCGGGATGATCCGGGTTGCCGATGAACACCGGGTGACGCCGGCCGATCGAGACGAAGCGCTCCGCAACGCTCAAGCCGCCGTGGCGGTTGTCGCTGCCGACCACGATGTGCTGATCGCCGCCCACCCCCGCCGCGCCCCACACCACCATCGGCAGACCGAGCTTGTCGTAGATGCGCACCGCGTCCTGGTGCGGGCCCTGGCCGAGCAGGATCAGGCCGTCGGCGGCCTGGACTGCGACATCGCCGGCCGCTTGCCGGGTCGTGAGCAAGACGTTGTAGCCGGCCGAGGTCAGTTCCTGGGAAATGCCGCCCAGCAGCGCCAGCGGGTAGGGATCCCACATGGTGCGCTCCGGGGTCGGCGTCATCTCGACGATCACCGCCACCGCGTGGCTGCGCCTGAGGCGCAAGTTGCGGGCGCTCACGTTGAGCTTGTAGCCATGCTTGCGGGCCAGCTGCTGGACACGCTCGCGGGTCGCGGGGCTCACGAGTGGGCTGCCCGCCAGGGCACGCGAGACCGTGATTGTCGAAACGCCCGCAAGGCCGGCCAGGTCCGCCATGGTGAGGCTGGCCGGCGCGTCCGGGGATTTTCTTTTGCGTTCCGCCACGGCAGGTTCGTGTCGCCCGAGATCTCGCTATCATCCACGGGCTCATGCCGCCCGTAAAGACCACTCCCGCATGCCGCAACTCGTGAACCGCTACCGGCTGATCAGCGCCCTGGCGCTGAGCTTCATGATTTTCGCGGTGCTGCTGAACAGCGTCGGCACGGTGATCCTGCAGT
>OFHJ01000051.1_pt1 | contig 46208 bp, 38 predicted proteins | sample 1522001 | NCBI WGS metagenome assembly OFHJ01 (sample SAMEA2464838, study PRJEB22497) | soil metagenome | biome: Grassland; feature: Farmland; material: Clay | place: Australia | collected 2013-02-01 | depth 1.2 m | reverse complement strand
CATTTTTGCGGCAAGGCTATGCTGGCTACACAATGGCCACCTCAACCCAAGATTCATGAGCCCCCAACGTCCAGGTGACCTCTACAGGCCGAACTGCCGCTGCAAGATCGTCTCGGTCGCATCATGCAGCGCCTAGAACGGGATTTCTGCATCCCACCAGTTCCCATTCATCGACCTCAAATTCGCTGCGTGGTGGCATAAGGCGCCTTTTGAAAGCGATCTAGAAATTCGAATGAATGCCCGTGGCATGACCATCGCCCTCACCGAGCCACCCCCACAGTACCTTGCCTTGCAGGTATATAGCTTATCTTTTGATCATATAGTTGTTTTTGGCGAATTGGCAGCCCCCCGCAGTAAAAAACTCCCATTATTCGGTAGGGACAACTATACTGACAGAGTCCTCAACATTTGACAGGAGAAATTTTGTCATGGGCAGGCCAATAAATCTTTTCGAGTCGCTGGTGGAAGATGTACTGCGACAGTTCACTGATGATGAGGAAGAGTTTTGTGACGCCATGGCCATGGCGTTAAACGGTATACAGCCCCATTATTACTGCCGACCAGAAACCATATCCATGATGAATGCTGCGGAAATGGAGGATTGCCGATTCCAGGCGGAAGAGTCGGCTAAGAAGGCACTGACTTATGTGCGCCATTACCCTAAGCCACAAAAGTTGTAGAGTCCACATGCGCCCATCGGCCTCATCGTTCCCAATGTCAGCCGGGCGCAGGTGGGGTGGCTGCCAAAACACCCCATCCACTGGCGGGCCGGGGGCTCTTTTCGCCCTTTTTACCAAACCCCCAGCCCCCCCGGCCGAACGCTGCTTTTTCCCGCCATTACGCCCGGCCCCCGGACAGCGCCTGCCGCCCCAGGAACTTCGCCCGGCCGCCCAATTCCTCTTCAATCCGCAGCAGTTGGTTGTACTTGGCGATGCGGTCGGTGCGGCTGGCGGAGCCGGTCTTGATCTGCCCGGCGTTCGTCGCCACGGCCAAATCCGCGATGAACGTGTCTTCGGTTTCGCCCGACCGGTGCGAGATGATCGTTCCATAGCCGCTTTTCCGGGCCATCGCGATCGCCTCCAGCGTTTCGGTCACCGTGCCGATCTGGTTCAGCTTGATTAGGATGGCGTTGCCGATGCCTTCCTGAATGCCGCGGGCGAAAATCTGCGGATTGGTCACGAACACGTCGTCGCCCACCAACTGGATTTTCTTGCCCAGCTCGCCGGTCAGCGTTTTCCATCCCGGCCAGTCCGTCTCCGCCATCCCATCCTCCAGGGAAACGATGGGATATTGCCGGACCCAGTCCGCCCAATACGCCACCATCTCCGCCGGGCTCAGACGCCGCTGATCGGATTTCTTGAAGACGTATGCCTGGCCGTCGAAGAACTCGCTGCTCGCCGGATCCAAGGCGATCCCCACTTGGCTGCCGGCGCGGTATCCCGCCTTCTCGATCGCCTCCAGCACGACCTCGATGGCTTCCTGGTTGCTTTTCACACTGGGCGCAAATCCGCCCTCATCCCCAACCGAGGTCACGTACCCCCGCTTCTTCAGCCCCGCTTTGAGCGCGTGGAAAATTTCCACGCCCCAGCGCAACGCCTCGCGGAAGCTCGGCGCGCCCACCGGCATCACCATGAACTCCTGAAAGTCCACGTTGTTGTCCGCATGCGCCCCGCCGTTCAGAATGTTCATCATCGGCAGCGGCAGCGTCACCGCGGCGTCGCCCCCCAGATGGCGATACAGGGGCAGCCCGCGCTCGGCGGCGGTGGCCCGCGCCGCCGCCATGGAAACCGCCAGCAGCGCATTGGCTCCCAGCCGCCCCTTGTTGCCCGTGCCATCCAGCCCGATCAGCTTGCCGTCCAGCGCTTTCTGATCGCCGGCTTCAAAGCCCTTCAGCGCCGCCGCAATTTCCCCGTTGACGTGGCCCACGGCGCGGGTGACGCCCTTTCCCAGGTATCGCTTCTTGTCGCCGTCGCGCAATTCGACGGCTTCATGCTCTCCGGTCGAGGCGCCGCTAGGCACCGCCGCGCGGCCCAGGGCCCCGCTGGCGAGGGTGAGTTCCGCTTCCAAGGTCGGATTGCCGCGAGAATCCAGAATCTCGCGGCCGTGAATGGCGGTAATGGCTGACATAAGCGTAGGTGAACTTTCATTATAGGGGTGGCCCACCGCCTGCTGTCTGTGCCCTGCCGCGGCCCGGCGCCGCCGGTCTTGCCCGTTTAGTTATTGCCCGCTTGATACCATGGTCGGGTGAGCACCGCCGCGCCGCCGCAGCCGCCCCCGCGCTTCGAGCGCCGCTTTTTCGACCTGATTGAGGCCGTCTCCCGCGCCGAGCGCGAGGGCCGGACCGCGGGCACCTTTTCCCGCGCCTTGGCCGAGCGCATCGTGGCCGAATTCGGCGCCCGGCTGAGAATTATCGCTGCCGCCGACCTCCGTCCCAGCGGCGGACGTTATCAACCGGCGTTCACCGTGGACGGTGGTGGCGCCGGCGACGGCGGCGAGTGGTGGGCCTCCGCCAACGGCGCCTTAACCGCCCGCACGTTGCAGCGCCGTCTCGCCGGCCAGCTTTGGTGGATCCGCCGCGGGGTGCGCCACGACACCAGCGGCGGCGCGCAGTGGTTCGATCTCATTCTCATCCCCATCGGCCGCGACCTGAGCCACGTCCTTGGCTTGGTGACCGCTTCCTTGGCGGGCGAGGAGGGCCGTGAACGGGAAAGCGAGTTCGAGGTCATGGGCCGCCTCATTCGCCTGTTCGTGGACCGCCACCACCAGCGCGCCCGCCTCCAGGAGATCTTCACCTTGGCCCGGCAGCAGCAGCTCAGCCTGCTGCCGCCTTCTCCCCCCGCCTTCCCCGGCTATCGCATCGCCGCTCTCAGCACCCCCGCCGAGGAGGTCGGCGGCGATTACTACCAGACCTTCGCCCTCCCGTACTCCCTATTCGGCTTCGCCATCGCCGACGCCAAGGGCAAGGGCTTCGAGGCCGCCATGCAAGTCACCGGCTTGCACGCCGCCTTGCGCGTGGTCAACGAGAGTCCCTTCAAGCTCGGCCACAAAATGAGCCTGGTCAACCGCGCCATGGCCCAGCAGACGGAGTTCCGCAACCTCATTTCCATCTTCTTCGGCGAAATTGATTCCCAGGGCCGACTCATCTACGTCAACGGCTCCCATCCCCCGCCCCTGCTGGTGCGCGCGCATGGCGTGGAGGAACTCAACGCCGGCGGCCGCTTCCTTGGCCTGGACCCCGCCGCCGAGTATCGCTTCGGCATCGCCGAGTTGCGCACCGGTGACGTGATCGCCGCCTACACCGACGGCTGGACCGAGCTGTTCAATGATCGTGGGGAAGAGTTCGGCGCTCACCGCCTGCGCGACCTGCTGCGCCCCATGCATGGCGCCGACCCGGAGGCCGTGGTGGCCGCCATTCAGGCCGCCGCCGACGCCTTTCGCGGCGACGCACCGTTCACCGACGACCGCACCCTCTTCATCCTGCGCAAGGATTAGCTCCTCGCCTCCCAGCCGGAGCGGAGGCTAGAGCGGATAGACAATGAGCAGAATGCTCGCCACCGTCAGCACGATTTCCAGCGCTCCGATCCACCGGTTCCCGCCGTCCAGTTTCCGCAAAAATCGGCTGATCGGTCGGCGAAAGGTTTTCCCCAGCAGCACCCAGCCCAATACCCAAATCACGCTGGAGAGGACGGATACGTAGAAGAAGTGCCCCAGCCGCGTGCCCTCAAAGCCGTAGAGGACGAACGCGGCGCTGCGCAGCGGCGGCACGAACTTGGCGAGCATCACGTCCACGCCGCTCAGATGGAACCGCGCCCGTGGCAAGTGGATGAACTGCGCCGCCACGTCCCGCGCCACCCGGCTCAGGGAGAATAGCGTCAGGTCGTTGATCAGCATCGCCCCGATCGCGACCACGCTGACCTCGATCCAGCTCCATACCTGGCTCGCCGTGCGCTCGAAAACCCGCGCCGCGGTGGCCGCGATCAGCGCCTCGCCGGGGACGGCAATCCACGCCTCCACCAACAATCCACAAAGCAAGGCTAAGATTGCGTTTTTGCGAAATAAGCGGGTAATCACGCCGGCCAACCTGCCTAACTGCTTCGTCCCGGCGCCGCTCTACACCGCGTCGAAGCCCCCTTTTCTCTTACTGTACTGCCAAGTGGTCCGGAGAGGATCGGAAAAGCAGCCAGCTAAGAAAGAAAAACCACCTAGGCGCGCGTGGAACCAAGTTCCAGTAGTGGCGCCTAACGCCCGCGCGGCACCTTCTCGCGTTCCGGCCGGGCTATTTTCCTGGCTGCGGTGGCCGCGCCATCCGTTCTAGTTGCGGGCAAATAGCGTTTCCGCCGCCGGCCATTCTGCGCCCTGCCATTGCGCCACGAATTCGAACCCCGCCGCCGCGCCGAGATGGCGCGTCTCCTGCTTCGTGTATTTGTAGGAGGATTCCGTCCAGATGCTTTCCCCATCCGCCAGCCGGCAAGCAAACCCGGCCTCCGGAATCGCGATCGTCTGCTCGCCCACTGCCCGCAGGTGCATCTCCACCCGCCGTTCCGCGGCGTTCCACCGCGCCTCATGGGCGAAGCCCGCCGGGTCCAGTTGCGCGCCCAGCTCCCGCCGCAGCCGCACCAGCAAATTGCGGTTGAAGGCCGCCGTTACTCCCGCCGCATCGTCGTAGGCTGGCAGCAGCCGCGCCGGGTTCTGCTCCAAATCCGTGCCCAGCAGCAGCGCATCGCCCGGCGCCAACCGCGCGTGAATGCCGCGCAGCAGACCTGTCGCCGCTTCGCGGGACAGATTTCCGATCGTTCCGCCCAAAAAAAACACCGTCAGCCGTTGCCCTGGCGTGCGCTCCGCCGCCTGCTCCAGGCCGGGCAGAAACTCCGCCACCACGCCGCGCCAGGCGGCCATTCCCGGAGTCTCTACCAGCGCCCGCCGGCAGATACGCACCGCCTCCGGCGAAATGTCCACAGCCGTGTAGGCAAAGCCCCCGGGAATCGCCGCCAAGACCGGCCGCGTTTTCCGCGCGCTGCCCGCTCCCAGCTCCACCACCGCCGACGGCTGCGGCAGCGCCGCTCCAATCGCGGCGGCATGCCGCCGCAAAAGCTTGCGGTCGGCGCGGGCCAACCCATACTCCGGCAGCAGCGTGATCGCTTCGAACAGCGCCGAGCCGACGCTGTCGTAGAGCAACCGGCAGGGCAGCGCACGCGGCCGCGCACCTAGCCCCGCGGCCACCTCCGCCGCCAGTGCGGGGGCTTCCGCGCTCGCCGCTTCAATCATCCGTTGCCGTTCTCCCGCCCATTCTGCTTCCGTGACCCAGCGCCGTGACGCCGCGCGTTGCAACTTCAGTTGCCCGGGTTAACTCCGCGCCAGGCGTACCGTGGCATGCACATACGGATATTCCGGCCGGAACCAATTGCGAAACGAACGCCGCAGCAAGCGTGCCGCCGTGCGTGGCCCCGCGCCCTTGAGCACGAAATGGCGCCCGTCAAAGAAATTGCGCGAATAGCCGGGATAGAAACCGTCGGGTTCGAAACCCGGAAAGGGCGCAAACACGGTTTCCGTCCACTCCCAGCCGTTGCCCACCATCTGCCGCGCTCCGAAGGCGCTGTCGCCGTCCGGATACGCCGTGACCGGCGCCGTATCCCAACGCTGAAAGTCAAAATTCCCGTGCCGCGCCTGGGGCTGGTCCTCGCCCCACGGAAACGCCCGCGCCGCCTCGCCCGCGGCCACCGGCCCATAGGCCGCCCGCTGCCACTCCGCTTCGCTCGGCAGCCGCGCCCCGCGCCACGCCGCATAGGCGCGCGCCTGCGCCTGCGTCAGGTACACCGGCGCGTCCAGCGGCATTGGGACCTCCCCGCGCATCGCCAGCAGGCGCCAGCCGCCCGGCCCGTTACCGCGCCAAAACGGCGGCGTTGGCCCTCCCGCGCGAACGAACTCCCAATACTCCCCGTTCGTGACCTTGTACCGGCCGATCTCGAACGCCGGTGTCGGGGCCGCATGCGCCGCATATTCGTTGTCCCAGCCATAGCCCGCCTCGCTCCGCCGCCGCCCCAGGCAAGCGTCGCCCGCCGGAATGGCAATCCATTCCGCCTCCCGCTTGGTCCCCGCGGCCGCCGGCTCCGCCGGGATGTGTTTGTCTTGCGGCGCCATCTGGTGCAGCAGATACGCCAGCGTTTCCATGTGCATCAGCCGGTGCTCGATGGCCGCCGCTAATGCCGCCGGCGGCAGGCGCTCCAGCTCCGCGCTTAGCCGCTTCCGGACTTCCCGGTTGTAGGCCTCGATTTGGCCCCGTTCCGGCCAATCCTTCGGCTGGTCAGCGGGCAACTGCCCGGGCGGGGGGTCAATGCCAAAGGAAAAAAGGCGATCGAAGTCGGGGTGGAACCGTTCCCAGCCGAGCGTGTACGCTGCCAGCAGGTTCCAGTCGAACGCTTCCAAATGCCCGAGGTAGAAGATCAGCCGATGGCGTTCAGGGATCGGCCGGGAGGTCAGCGCGTCGGGCGCTACCAACGGGAACAGCGCATCGGACCGGCGGCACGCTTCCCGATATTCCCCGGCCAGCTCCGCTGCCGCCCCGGGCACGGCTGGGCGGCATGTGGGGGCGTTCCGCATCGTGCTGAAAGATCTTTCCGCTCGGGCCCTGCCCGGCTGCTTGTCGCGTTACCGCGCGGGTGAAAACTCACCGCTGAGCCTAATGATTGCCGCCACCCGTCGAAACTGGAAACTGCGCCGCTTCCGCCATTTCCTCCTGCGGCAGCCCGCTAGATGCATCCAACCACACCCGCGGCTGTTTGCCCGTGTCGCGGAACCAGATGCGATCATAGAGATGCCGGTCCGTCGTCGAACCCAGCGCCAGATTGTAGAGAAACGGCTGCCCCGCGGCATGATGCAAGTCGCGCTGGAAATCATGCAGCGCCTTCAAATCTTCCATCCGCGCGGGAATTTCCTCGTCCGCCGTCTTCAGAAATTTTTGAAACCCGCGGTCTACCAGGCGCGCCAACTCGCCGTGCACGACGCGGCCCGGGGGCGCGAACATCGTCAGTTCGCCGTGCTCATCCTCCGCCAGCCCCGCCGCGCAGTCGTATTTGCGCAGGAAATACCGCCCCTCGCCGGCCGGCACCACCTCGAATTCCATCGCCGCTAACATCCCGCGCAGCGCGGCCATTCCGCCGGCTGCTGGCTCCCGCCGTTTCCCCATGCCTACAATGGTAACGGAAATGAATGCACTCGCGTCGGAACTCGGGCAATCGGTCCTGGACCGGATCGGCAATACGCCGTTGCTGCGTTTGGCCCGCATCGCCGCCGAAGTTCCCGGCGTGGAACTCCTGGCGAAGGCCGAATGGTTCAACCCCGGCGGGAGCGTCAAGGACCGCGCCGCTTGGAACATGGTCCGCCAAGCCGAGCGCCGCGGAGAATTGCACCCCGGCCTCACCCTGCTCGACGCTACCAGCGGCAACACCGGCATCGCCCTGGCCATGATCGCCGCGGCCCGTGGCTATCCGGTCCGCCTCTGTCTGCCCGCCAACGCCAGCCCGGAACGCCGCCGCATCTTGGCCGCCTATGGCGCCGATTTGGTCATTACCGATGCGGCGGAAGGCACGGATGGCGCCATTCGCCGCGCCCGCGCCATCCATGCCGCCGAGCCCGGCCGCTATTTCTACGTTGATCAGTATTCCAACCCCGACAACTGGCGGGCGCATTACTCTGGAACCGCGGAAGAGATTTGGTCCCAAACCACCGGCGCCATCAGCCATTTCGTCGCCGGTTTGGGAACCACCGGTACGTTCGTGGGCGTCACCCGCCGCCTCAAGGAACTCAATCCCGCCATTCGTTGCATTTCCCTTCAGCCCGACAGCCCGTTCCATGGTCTGGAAGGTTGGAAGCACCTAGCTTCCGCGATGGTGCCCGCGATCTACGATGCCTCCTTGGCCGACGATAATCTGGGCATCACCACCGAATCCGCCTACGCCATGGTTCGGCGCCTTGCGCGCGAGGAGGGCCTTTTGGTCGGGGTCAGCGCCGGCGCCGCGGTCGCCGGCGCGCTCCAGGTGGCCCGCACCGCCCCGTCAGGTTCCGCCATCGTGACCGTGTTGCCTGACAATGCCGACAAATATCTCAGTGAGCGCTTCTGGGAGGAACCGTAAGCGCTGGTTGCGGTCAACTCCCCATGCCGTTCGCCGGAGCCGCCTCCGGCATCGGAAGCAAAGGAATGGAATGAACAAACGAAACGGACAACCGCGGCAGATAGATGAGGTCCCGAGCCAAGGGTCTTCCTCGCCGGCCGCCGACGCGCGGCCCAGCCGCCTCGGCGGTTGGCGGAACCTTTTGGGCCCGTTGGGCCGCTATCGCCCCGGCTGGCTGCGCCGCGATTTAGCCGCCGGTTTTCACAACTGCGATCCCCTCGCGGTGCCGCAATGGGCGCACCTGCCCGACGTCTCCAGTTCGGAGGAGCGCCTGCTTGCCGCTCTTCCCCTCAGCGGCAAGGTCGTCTACGACATCGGCGCCCATGCCGGCGCCTACAGCCTGTTTTTTTCCCGCCGCGTCGGCCCGGCCGGCTCCGTCGTCGCCTTCGAACCTTCTCCCAAGACCTTCGCCCTGCTGTGCCGCAATATCGAGAGCAACGGCGTGGCCAACGTTCGCCTCTTGGAGTGCGCATTGGGCCGCGAGTCCACCCGGCGCGCCTTATATGTGCTGCCGGGCATGCCCAGCACCGCCTCGCTCGCCCCGGAGGCGCGCACGCCGTTCCGCCGGCGCTCCGCGGTGGTCGCCATTGAGCCGCTCGACGCCTTGGCGCCCCGCCTGGACCTGCCCAAACCCGACTTCATCAAAATTGACGTCGAGGGCATGGAGGCCGAGGTCCTGGCCGGCGCCACCGACACGCTTCGCCGCTGGCGCCCGGACGTGTTGGTCGAGATCCATGGCGCCACCCCGCATGCCCGCAAAGCCCAGGCCGAGCGTGTTGCCGTCCTGCTGGCCCGCCTCGGCTACGGCCTAACCCACGTCGAGAGCCGCAGCGCCGTCGCGCCGGGCCGCGCCGCCGTCGCCGCCGTCGGCCACGTATTCGCTCGCGTCAGCCGCCGCCCCATCCCCCAGCTGGCCTAATCCCGGCGAACCTAGTTCCCGCGCACGCGCCTAATCCAGTTCGTAGCGCTTGCGTTTTTCCAGCAGCGTTTTGCGGCTGATTCCCAGCACCCGCGCCGTCTCCGATTTCCGCCCGCGGTGCCGCTCCAGCATGGCCGCGATATATTCCTTCTCTACCTGCTCCAGCGTCTTTTCCGCTTCTCCATCCGGCCGCGCGACCTGGGGCGGCAGGTCCGCCTCCCCAATCTCCTCGCCGTCCGCCTGGATCATGGCCCGCTCCAGCAGGTTCCGCAGTTCCCGCACATTGCCGGGGAAGTCATATTCCACCAGCCGTCTTCGCGCCGCCGCCGCCAGCCGCGGCGCCCGCCGGCGGTGCACCTCCGCATGCAATTGCAGAAACCGATCCGCCAGCGGCTCGATATCCGCCCGCCGCTCCCGCAGCGGCGGAATCCGTAGGGGCAGTACGTTGAGGCGGTAAAACAAATCCTCGCGAAACGTGTGCGCCGCCACCGCGCGTTCCAGATCGGCGTTGGACAGCGCCACCAGCCGCGCCTCGATGGTGACCGAGGTGTTCCCGCCCAGCCGCTCGAACTTCCGTTCCTCGAGCACGCGCAGCAATTTCGCTTGCAGGGGCAATCCCAGCGCCGCCACCTCATCCAGCACCAGACTGCCTCGGCCCGCCAGCTCCAGCCGGCCCGGTTTGGTGCGGTCGGCGCCGGTGAAGGCGCCGCGCTCATAGCCGAACAGCTCGCTTTCCAGCAGCTCCGGCGGCAGCGCCGCGCAGTCAATCTTCACGCACGGTTCGGCCGCGTTCGGTCCCAGCGAGTGCAGCAACTGCGCCAGCAGGTCCTTGCCGGTGCCGCTCTCGCCGCGGATCAGCACCGTCGTCGGCGTCTGCGCCACGCGGCGCAGCAGCGCGAATAGCTGCTGTGACTGCGGGTCCGTCGCCACCCACGCGGCGCTCGCGCTATCCGCCGGCAGGCTCATGCCTTCGCCTTCACCTGTCCGGCCCCGGCACGGGCCGGCGGCTTGAGATGCGGCGCCTTTTGCCACAACCGCTCCAAGTCGTAGAACCGCCGCCCGCCGGCGGTGAAGATATGCACGACGAAATCCAAATAGTCCAGCACCCGCCACTCCGCCTCCGCGCCGCCCTCGCGGTGCGCCAGCCGGGGCCCACGGCCGCGCTTGACGGCTTCCTCGATCGCGTCGGTAATGGCCTCGACCTGCCGCGCGCTGCCGCCGTGGGCAATCAAGAAATAATCCGTGAATCCAGCCAGGCCGCGCACGTCCAGCGCCACGATGTCTTCCGCTTTCCTGCTCTCCGCCGCCCGCCACGCGCGGTACAGCGCCTCCCGCACCCGGCGGGTGGCGGCTGCGCCGCCGCCCGCGGCTGGCCGCCGCCGGGCCGGCGCGGGCCGCTGCGCCCGTCCCGCGCCTTTGGCGCCGCCGCGCGACGCCGCCCTCCGGGCCGCCGTCTTCGCCGGCGCCGCCTTCTTGCTTCGCGCCGTTTTCCCGCGCCGTTTTGCCGCTGTCGCTTTGCTCATGAACGATACAATCCGCCGCGGCGCAAATAGGCCGCGACTGGCGCCGGAATCGGCGCTCCCGGCGCGCCCGGCCGCTCGCGGGCCAGCCGCCGCCGCAACTGCCGCGAACCCGCGGGCTCGCGGAAATTAGGCAACCAGAATACCTGACGCGTCCCTAGCCGGAAACCTTTTCCTGTTACCTTTCCCACTAACTCCCGCGGCAGCGCCGCCGCCACCGCCTCCAGTCCGAACTCCGCCCGCGGCGCGACCACGAAGTCACAGGCAGCCAGCAATTTCCGGTATTGCCGCCAGCTCCGCAGCTCCACCATCGCATCCGCGCCGAGAAGGAAGTACAGCCGCGCGCGCGGGTGCCGGCGCGCAATCCAGGCCACCTGCTCGACCGAATACGTGGGTCGCTCCGCCGCGGTTTCCACCGCCAGCGGCGACCACCGCCGCCGGCCCGCCAGCGCCAGCGCCGTCATCGCATAGCGGTCGGCGTAACTGGCCACCGGGGGCGTCTTATGCATCGGCCGCTGCGCCGGCACGAAATAGATCCACTCCAGCCCGCAGCGCCGTTCCGCCGCCGCCGCCAGCGCCAAATGTCCGCGATGAATGGGATCGAATGTTCCCCCCAGGATACCGATCCGCCGCGCCCGCCCCGCTCCGACGGCCCCGTCCGTCACGCGCGCTGCGCTCCTGCGCCATGCAGCCGGTCCAGCTCCCGCTGGAGCAGCTGCGCCAGCGGGCCGACTCCTTGCCCGGTCGCCGCGGAAATCAGCGCCAGCGGCCGCCGCCGCCGCTTCGCCAGGCGTTCGAGCGCTTTCCGCTTCGCGTCGCTGGCGATATCCAGCTTCGTCCCCACGTAGACCACCGGCTTGTCCTCCAAGCCATGCCCGAACGCCCGCAGCTCTTCCTCCACCACCGCGGCTTCCTCCTCCACTTCCCGCCCGGTGTATTCCGACAGATCCACCACCTGCGCCAGCAGCCGCGTTCGCTCGATATGGCGCAAAAACTGCGTGCCCAGTCCATGGCCCAGGTGCGCGCCGGCGATCAGTCCCGGGATGTCGGCCACCACGTAGCTTTGATCGTCATGACTGCGCACCACCCCCAGGTTCGGTTGCAGCGTGGTGAAGGGGTAATTCGCGATCTTCGGACGCGCGGCGGACAAGCGGGAGATCAGCGTGCTTTTGCCGCCGTTGGGAAACCCGACCAGGCCCACATCCGCCAGCAGTTTCAGCTCCAGGCGCAGCCGCCGCCGCTCCCCCGGCGCACCTTCCTGCACGCGGCGCGGCGCCTGGTTGGTGGCGGTGGCGTAATGCGCGTTGCCGAACCCGCCGCGTCCGCCCCGCGCCACCACCATCCGCTGGTTTGCCGCCGCGAAGTCGGCCACCAGTTCGCCGCTTTCCGCCTCCCGCACCGTCGTTCCGACCGGCACCTTCAGCACCACGTCGGCGCCGTCGCGCCCATGCCGCAGGCTGCCTTCGCCGTGCCGTCCACGCTCCGCCTTGTGCTCGGGGTTGAAGCGGAAATGCACCAGGGTATTGTGCCGCTCGGAGCTTTCCAGAATGACGTCGCCGCCGCGGCCGCCATCGCCGCCGCTCGGCCCCCCGCGCGGCACGAACTTTTCCCGCCGGAACGCCATGCAGCCGTTGCCCCCGTCTCCGGCCCGCACCGCGATTTCGGCCTCGTCTACGAACATGCAGCTACACAAAGGGCGGCTTGAGCCTCGGGCTCAAACCGCCCTTCCTTATGCCCTATGTTAGGCAATCGGGTGTACGTGGACGAACTTGCCTTCGCGTCCCCGGCTGACGTATTCCACCCGCCCCGCCGCCAACGCGAACAGCGTGTCGTCCTTGCCGCGGCCCACATTCAGCCCCGCCTTCATCGGCGTGCCCCGTTGCCGCACCAAAATCGCTCCGCCCCGCACCGTCTGGCCCGCGAACACCTTGACGCCCAGCCGCTGCGCGTTGGAATCGCGCCCGTTGCGCGAACTGCCCAATCCCTTTTTGTGCGCCATCGCTACTTCTCCCCGCTGGCCGCGCCGTCGCTCAGCGGCTGGCCATCCACTTCAATGCCGGTGATGCGCACCGCCGTGTACGGCTGCCGGTGCCCGGCCAGCTTTTTGTATTGCTTCTTCCGCTTGTAATGGAAAACCAAAACCTTCTTGTCTTTTCCGTTTTCCACCACCGCGGCCGTAACCCGCGCGTTCTTCGGCGCCGTCACCAGGCCGCGCGCGTCGCTCACCGCCAGGACGTCGGCGGTCTCGATCGTGCCCGCGGCATCCAGCTTCTCCAGCCGCACCACGTCGCCTGGCGCCACCCGATATTGCTTGCCCCCGCTGCGGATTACCGCGTACATGCTTCCTCCATGCGCAAAACACCTATTCTACACGACTTCCGGCCCTGGACGGCTTTGCCGCTAGCGCCGGGTCTGGGCCCGATGGCGCGGCGCGGAAAGGCGCGACCGTACGGCGGGACAAAAAAAGGATGCGCCGCAACGGCGCATCCTCAGGTTCGGTGCTTCGGATGAAGATGGCTACTTCTTTTTCTTCGCCGGCTTTTTCGCGGCAGCCTTTTTCTTGGTCGGCATAAGCTATCCTCCTTGTTCCCTGCCTTGCGGCAGGGGCTTCGGCTTTGCCCCAGCATTTTGCGTGCGTGGCAAAGTCACACAAGATATAGGGCCACCCATTGCTGGAGTCAAGAAAAATCGTCCCGAAAGGTACTTTTCCTCTTGACGAATCGGCTGCCTGGCCGGCAGGCCAGCTTCCGTTCCTGTCGCCGCCACCCACGAACCGTTCTTGCCGCCGGCCGGCGCAGCGATGCGGCGCGGACTTCCCCGGCTAGTCGCCTTGCTCGTGCATCTTTTTCGACTTCGCCTCCACGCCCGCCGCCAGCTTCTGCTTGTACTCCTTCATCTTCTGCGCCAGTTGCGGGTCGCTCAGCGCCAAGATCTGCACCGCCAGCACGGCCGCGTTGCGCGCGCCCGCGTCGCCTACGGCCATGGTGGCGACCGGCACTCCGGCCGGCATCATGGAGAGCGAGAGCAGGGAATCGAAGCCCGAGAGCGGCGACGTCGCCAGCGGCACGCCGATCACCGGCAGCGTCGTTTCCGCCGCCACCGCTCCGCCCAGGGCCGCCGCCGCTCCCGCGCCGACGATGATCACTTTGAGGCCGCGTCCCGCCGCCTGGGAGGCGTATTCCGCCGTTCGCCGCGGGGAGCGGTGCGCCGAGCAGATCTCGATTTCATAGCCGACGCCGAACTCAGCCAGCAGCTTCGACGCCTGCCGCATCACCGGCAGGTCGGTGTCGCTGCCCATCAAAATGCCCACGCGGGGCGTGGACGTGGTCGCTGTATTTGCGCTCATGGTTCTCCCTAGAAACAGAATGCCGGGCCTGGCGGGCCCGGAGCAATCAAATCCGCGCTCCGGCGGCGATCCAGGCCAGGGCCCGGCGGCCGATGTCGCGGCGATACTGCATGCCTTCAAAGCGGATCGGCTCCACGCCGGCATAGGCGTGTTCCAGCGCCGCCGCCAGCGTCTCGGCCCGCGCGGTCACGCCTAGCACCCGCCCGCCGCGCGTCACCCAATGCTGCTGCCGCAGCGCGGTGCCGGCATGAAAAATCGTAACCTGCGCCTCGCGGCCGGCCACCTCCAGGCCGTGAATCGGCAGGTCGGTGGCGAACGACCCCGGATAGCCGCCGCTGGCCAGCACCACGCAGGCCGCCGGCTGCGGCGACCAGCGCAGCAGATCCGCGCGCAGATGCCCCTCCGCCACCGACAGCAGCGCGGTGGCCCAGTCGCCCTCCGCCCGCGCCAGGATCGCCTGCGCCTCGGGATCCCCGAAGCGCACGTTGAATTCCAGCACCCGCGGTCCGCCGGCGGTCAGCATCAGCCCGCAGTACAACACCCCGCGCAGCGGATTTCCCTCCGCTGCCATTCCGTGCAGCACCGGCGCGACGATCTCGCGTTCGATGCGCTTCCGCAGCTCCGGCGGCAACAGCTCATCCGCCGATACCGCCCCCATGCCGCCGGTGTTGGGCCCACGGTCACCGTCCAGCGCGCGCTTGTGATCCTGGGCCGGGGGCAGCAGCACCCACCGCTCGCCGTCGCTGAGCGCCAGCAAGCTGATCTCCTCGCCGCGCAGGCATTCCTCGATCACCACCCGCTGTCCGGCGCTGCCCGCCAGGCGTCCGGCGAACAAATCCGCCAGCGCCGCTTCCGCGCCGGCGCGATCCTCGGCGATGACCACGCCCTTGCCGGCCGCCAGGCCGTCGGCCTTCAAGACCACCGGCGGGGGAAATTGGTCCAGCGCCGCCAGCGCCTCGGCCGCGCCGGCGCAGGCAACGAACCGCGCCGTCGGCACGCCATGCCGCGCCATGAACTCCTTGGCGAAGATCTTGCTGCTCTCCAGCCGGGCCGCCGCCCGCGAAGGTCCGAATACCCTCCGGCCAGCGGCTTGCAGTGCATCGGCCACGCCCGCCGCCAGCGGCGCCTCGGGACCCACCACGGTCAAATCAATATCCAGCTCTTCCGCCAGCTTCGCCACCCGCGCCGCATCGGCCGCGTCCCCGGCGATCGGCTCGGCCAGCGTCGCGATGGCATCGCTGCCCGGCAGCGCATACAGCCGCTGTAGCGCCGGCGAATGGCGCAGCGTCCACGCCAGCGCATGTTCCCGACCGCCCCCGCCCAACAACAACACCTTCATCGTCGCCATTCCTCGCTTTCCCAATCCTGCCCCAGGCCCCGGCAATGGGGCCGCGCGCCGGCGGCGGCCGCTGGCGCGGTCTTCCCCGCGCATGCCGGCTGCGCCGCGATGAATTCCGTGGTGAAGACCACGCCCCCGGTTGGGCGGCCGCGCCGCTCCGTTGCGCCGCGATGTCCCATCCTACTCGCTCGCCGGGCTGTCGCCGGCGCTGGTTTCCAGCGCCCCGGTTAAATCCCCTACCCGGGCTACGCCGTAGCGCCCGCCATAGCGCTTCAGCCCCTTCAGCACGTTTCCGGTCGCCTTTGGATCCCAAAAATTCGCCGTGCCCACCTGCACCGCCCGCGCGCCGGCCAGCAAAAACTCCACCGCATCCTCCCCGCTGGCGATTCCGCCGGCGCCGATGAGCGGGATCTTCACCGCGTGGTAGGCCTCCCATACCATCCGGACCGCCAGCGGCTTGATCGCCGGGCCCGACAACCCCGCCACCACATTGGCGAAGCGCGGCCGGCGGGTCCGCGGATCAATCGCCATGCCCAAAAAGGTGTTCACCAGCGTCAGCGCGTCCGCTCCCGCGCCCTCCGCCACCCGCGCCATTTCCGCGATGCTGGTCACGTTCGGTGTCAGCTTGACGATCACCGGCCGCCGGGCGGTCCGCTTTACTCGCTCCACCACCTCCGCCAGCAGGCGCGGGTCGCTGCCGAACACCATCCCGCCGCGCTGGGTATTCGGGCAGCTCACGTTCAGCTCATACGCCGCGATGCCCTCCCCCTCGTTCAGCACGGCAACCGTCTCCAGATAATCTTCCACCGTGTACCCGAAGACGTTGGTGATGACGCGCGCGCCGATCTGCCGCAGCCGCGGCAGCCGGGTGCGGACGAAGGCCGCCGCGCCGATGTTTTGCAGCCCCACGGAGTTGAGCATGCCCGCCGAGGTCTCGAACAGGCGCGGGCTGGGATTGCCGGCCATGGGCTGAAGCGACAACCCCTTGGTCACCACCGCCCCAAGCTTCTTCAAATTGACGATGTCTTCCAGCTCCACGCCGTAGCCGAACGTTCCGCTGGCCGCCAGGATGGGATTGGGCAGGGCGACGCCGGCAATTTCGATGTTGAGGTCCATGCGTGCCCGGTGGGGGCGATCCCGTGGCCGCAGCCACGGAAAGCCTATAATGAGAACTTTTCCCGCCCACGTCAAAGCCACCGCCGCGCCCCGCCGCCGGCGGGCCCTGGCGCCGGCCCGTTCCATGACCATAGCCGAACAAATCGCCTACCTGAAAAAAGGCGCCGCGGAGATCATTCCTGAAGCCGACCTCGCCGCGCGGCTCCAGGCCGCGGCCACGGCTGGGCGGCCGCTGCGCGTAAAGGCCGGCTTCGACCCTACCGCCCCCGACCTGCACCTCGGCCACACCGTCCTGCTGCGGAAGCTGAAGCATTTTCAGGATCTCGGGCACCAAGTCATTTTCCTGATCGGCGACTTCACCGGCCTGATCGGCGATCCCACCGGCCGCAGCGCCACGCGTCCGCCGCTGACGCCGGAGGAGATCGCCGCCAACGCGGAGACCTATCGCGGCCAGGTGTTCAAGATCCTGGATCCGGCGAAAACCCAGGTCGCCTTCAACTCGGAATGGTTCGGCCCCTTCCCCTCCGCCGAATGGGTCCGGCTCTGCGCCAAGTACACGGTGGCGCGCATTCTGGAGCGGGACGATTTCCAGCAGCGTTTCCGCGCCGGCCAGCCCATTTCCATCCACGAATTCCTCTATCCGCTGGTGCAGGCCTATGACTCCGTCGCCCTGCACGCCGACGTCGAGCTGGGCGGAACGGACCAGAAATTCAATCTTCTGGTGGGCCGCGAGATCCAGCGCGAGTACGGCCAGCCGCCGCAGATCATTCTGACCACGCCGTTGCTGGAAGGCTTGGACGGCGTGCAGAAAATGTCCAAGTCGCTGGGCAACTATGTCGGCATCGCCGAGCCGCCGGAGCAGATGTTCGGCAAGCTGATGTCCATTTCCGACGAGCTGATGTGGCGCTATTGGCTGCTGCTAACCGACCGCAGCGAAGCCCAGATCGCGCAGCTGCGGGCGCAGGCGGAGGGCGGCCAGCGGCATCCCATGAACATCAAGCAGGAACTCGCCGCGCTAATCATCGCCGATTTCCACGGCGGCGATGCGGCCGAAGCCGCGCGGCGGCAGTTCGAATCCGTGGTGCGGCATAAGGAGGCGCCGGCGGAGATCGCCGAGGCGGAGTATCGCCTCCCTCCGGGACCGCTGCGGGTGGACAAAATGCTGGCGGAGCTGCAACTGGCGGCCTCGGTCACCGAAGCCGCCCGACTGATCCGTTCCGGCGCGGTCTCGTTCGATTCCCAGCGCGTCGAGGCGGTGTCTATTCCGGTTCCGAACGGGAGCGAGATCTTGATCAAAGTCGGCAAGCGCCGCTTCTGCCGGGTCACGCTGCACTCGTCCTGACCGCGGGTCCGGCTGAGGCGGAGCGGCGCACATCGGTGACGGCGCGGGGGCGCCGGCAGCCGCGTTCGCCCGCGCTACATGCCGGGAAAGCGGGCCCGGAGGGCCAAAGCGTCCCCTATACTGGCCCTATGCAGTGGCGCGCCCTGCCATTGGTTTTCGCTCTCGCGTTTCCCCTCGCCGCCGCCCCGCTGCTTTCCCCCCGCGTTACGTTTACGGAAAGCTTTCCCGGCTCCCAGCCCGTCTTTTTTCAAATCGTCATTCGCCCCGACGGCGCCGCGGCCTATACCACGATTGAACGTCCCGGCCAGCCCCGTCTCCATCTCCGCTTCTCCTCGGTCCGCCTGGCCGACCGCGTCTTCGCCCTCGCCCACCAGTTGCACGATTTCCAATCGCCCCGAATCGAAAGCCGCAAGCACGTCGGGGCCATGGGCGCCAAGATGCTGGCGTACGACGACGCCGGGCATCATTTCCAGCAAACGTTCAACTTCACCACCGTCCACGCCGCGGCTGAGCTGAACCGAATCTTTCAGGGCATTTCCACCGCCAGCGAGGATGGCCTGCGGCTGCGCCGGGAAATCCGCTACGACCCGTTGGGCGTCATTCAGGCGCTGGACCAGATCGGCCGGGACTGGGAGCAGAACCAAATCAGCTCCGGCGCTCCCCTGATTCCCATCCTCCGCCACGCCGCCACCGATCCCGACCTGATGCATATTGCCCGCCGCCGCGCCGAGCGGCTGCTGCGCGCCCTGAGCAGCGAACGCCACCGTTAACCGGTCCTGCTGGCCGGGAATGCCGGCCGACCCTTGGGGCCGCGGTTTGCGCCCGGGCGTTGGCCGGTCGGGGGAACATCCTGGGTGGCCGGCCAACCGTTGGAGTTGGGTCGGGGCCGACGTCGCCTCGTGCGCCGGCATCTGAGGAAGATTATGTCCAAGGAGAAACCTCGTTCGCGCCGCGGCACAAACCGTTCCCCGAAGGCGAAGAGCGAACGCGCCCGGCGGGAAAGCGGGCAGCCCGGCGGCGGCCAGGGCCGGCGGGATCAGGTCGGCGGCTCCGGCGTCTATCCAATGTCGGGGCCGCATCCCGCCGGGCCCGCCGAACTGCGCACACCGGCTGCTTGGGGGCAAGGCGAGCGCGGCGCCGCGGGCTATGAAGATTCCGGCCGCTCCGAACTGAGCTTTCGGCCCGGTTCCGGAGGCGAGGGCGGGGAAGTTCTGGGCGGCCTAGACAGCGGCGCGCCCGGTTCGCCTCCCGCTCCCGGCATCGAAATTCCCCCCGCCGCCTGGAAGCAGTCGCTCGACGATTTTAGCGACCTCCACCGCGACTGCCAGGTCCGCGTCGAGCAAATCCTCGGCACGGATCACAAAGTGCAGGTGGATAAGGCGCCGCTCAATGGCGTCAGCTCGGACCGGCCCGGAGCCCGCAACCGGATCTATGTTTCCGTCGGCGAAAAGCCCGGACGGGAGATCACCCATGAGATCTTCTCCCCGCGCCGCGTGAGCATTGACGCCTCCGGCGCGGGCGGCATTGAGATCGAAGCCGACGACGGCGCGCGCACGGTGATCCGCTGCCTGGAGCACCGCCGCTCCGCGGCCTAGGCGCGGCGCCCGAGACCGCGCGCCGGGCCCGGGACCGGCGGGGGGGGGCAAAAGGTCGCGCCCGGTTCCCCCCGGCGGGGCATTGACGCCCCCCGCGGGGACCGGGCCCTTCCCTACAAAGGGCAGCGGGCCATCCCCCACCGTTTTCCCCGAAACCGCTCCCGGCCCGACCGCGCTGTATCCCGGCAGCTTCGATCCCCCCACCAACGGCCACCTGGATTTGATTGAGCGCGGCGCGCGCTTGTTCGGGCGGCTGATCGTCGCCGTGCTGCGCAACGCCGAAAAAGCCCCGCTCTTCACCACGGGCGAGCGCGTGGAGATGCTGCGGGAAGCGACGCGGTCCATTCCGCATGTCGAAGTTGCCGAGTTCGAAGGACTGCTGGTGGATTTCGCCCGGCAATGCGGCGCCGGCGCCGTGCTGCGGGGGATCCGCGCCATCAGCGATTACGAATACGAAATGCAGATGGCGCTGATGAACCGCCGCCTGGATCCCAAGGTCGAGACGGTGTTCCTGATGCCCGCCGAAGCCTACTCCTACGTCAGCTCCCGCCTGATCAAGGAGGTCTACCGCCTCGGCGGCTCCATCCAAGGGCTGGTTCCTCCGCTGGTGGAAACGCGTCTCCGCGCCAAGTGGCGGCCGTAGGCGCGGCTTCGCCCGCTTCCCGCCGCCCGCCCGCGCCCGGGCTGCGCCGGTTCGCTCCGGCCCCGTGATTCGCCAGGCTCCAGCCGCTCCCTTCCCCGGGGCGGCTCATTTACACTGAGAGGGTATGCCTACTCTGGCCCCGCCTCCCGCCGCGTTCGCCGCCCGCATGTCGCGCATCTCCGTCTCCGCCACCGCGGCGGTGGTGATGGAAGCGGAGAAGCTGCGCGCCGCGGGGCGCGACCTGGTGGATTTCGGCGCCGGCGAGCCGGATTTCCCCACGCCGGCGCACATCAAGCGCGCCGCGCAACAGGCGCTGGACGAAAACTTCACTCGCTACACCGCCGCCGGCGGCATTGCGCCGCTGAAGGACGCCATCCGCCAGGCCCACGACCGCGATTTCGCCAGCGGCTTTGCGCGCGAGGAGGTGCTGGTCACCTGCGGCGGCAAGCACGCCCTGTTCAACACCATCAGCGCCCTGGTCGAGCACGGCGACGAGGTCATTCTGCCCGCGCCGTATTGGGTCAGCTTCCACGATCAGATCACCTACGCCGGCGGCATTCCGGTCGTCGTCGCCACGGATGAAGCCGCGGGCTTCACCTTGGGCATTGACGCCATCACTTCGCGCCTGACGCCGCGGACGCGCATCATCCTGCTCAATTCCCCGGCCAACCCCAGCGGCGCCGTGTTCTCGCCGGAGCTGTTCCGCGCGGTGCTGGAGATTTGCCGCGAGCGGGGGATTTGGCTGCTGACCGATGAGTGCTATTCGAAGTTCGTCTACTCCGGCCAGCCCTACAGCGCCGCCACCGACGCCGCCAAGCTGCCCGGCGGCAAGGAACGGCTGATCGTTGCGGGATCCTTTTCGAAGACCTATGCCATGACCGGCTGGCGGCTGGGCTACGCCCTGGCGCCGGCGCCGGTTGTCAAGCAGATGCTGAAGCTCCAGTCGCACTCGACCTCCAACGCGACGTCGTTCGTGCAGAAAGCCGGCATCGCCGCCCTGACCGGGCCGCAGGAGCCGGTGCGGGAGATGCTGGCGGAATATACCCGCCGCCGCGAGCTGATCGTCAATGGCCTGCGCGCCATCCCGGGCATTACTTGCACCGAGCCGGCGGGCGCGTTCTACGCCTATCCCAACATCACCGGCGCCATGGCCAAAAAGGGCATCGCCACGCCGCTGGATTTCGCCGGCCGCCTGCTGCAAGAAGCCGGCGTGGTCACGGTTCCCGGCGAAGCCTTCGGCACCGGCGCCCACATCCGCTTCTCCTACGCCGCCTCGCAGGACGCCATCCGCGAAGGCCTCAGGCGGCTGGCGGCATTCTGCGCGTAGCGACCGCGGCGGATTGTTTGCGTCCGGCGATCGGTGCGTAACTGGCCGTTCCCGGTCGCTCGCTCCTGACCGCCCGCGCCCGGCCGTCCGCATTGGGCCTACCGCATTTAGCCGTCCGCGTCTGACTGCCCGCGCTCGGCTGTTCGCACCGGACAACCGTTTCCGCGAACCCGGTGGTCGCGCTTCAGCGGGCGCTCGCTCCCCCATTTGGGTCGGTGATCCCCCATTCTGGGGGCATGGCTTCGTGGGTCAGTCGGGCTCCAGGGCGCGGGCGGCATGTTGCATAGCCGGCGCTTTGTTTTCATGGTTGTGCGCGCTTAAATGCAACATTTCGCGGGGCGCGGCGGGGTTCCCTCTGGGCCAGTCCGGGAGTCGCCGCGCGGAGTGGCGTGGCTCCGGACATTGGCTGAGGTAGCGCATTGGGGAACGCCGCTGCATTTGCGTTCTGATGCCGAGCACCTGGCGCGAGTTGCCCGGCTTTGGGGGGCGAGGGACGGGGTGCGAGGGGCGCAGCCCGACCGGGATACGCCAGGGCGCGGGACTTAGCGCCGCCGGCGGCGGAGTTGGCGGTGTCTCCCGTTTCGGGATGCGGCGGCGGGTAAATGGCTTGGAATGAACGGGAGTTGGGAGAAAAGAGGCGGGAAAGGTGAGACAGGCCGGCGCGGGTGAGGTGGGGCGGCGGCCGCCCGATTCCCCGCCGGTGGGCAGCCGGGCAGTGGCGGCGCCCGACCGGGGTGTTCTCGCGGCGTGGCGCAGTGTAGCATTGCGCCGGAGGGCAAGTGATGCGGCTCACAAAAGTAACCCTCGAGAATTTCCGCGCGTACCGCGGCCGCACCGAGATCCCGGTGGAGGAGGGGCTGACGACCCTGATCGGAAAGAACGACGCGGGTAAATCCACAGTGCTCGAAGCGCTCGAGATATTTTTCAATGGCGCGAGGCCGGACGGCGACGACCCGTGGTGCGGCGGCGATCAAAGGGAAAACAAAACAGTGCGGATCGGATGCGCGTTCGCCGACCTGCCCGACGAGGTCGTGATTGACGCCGATGCGAAGACGAACCTGAGGGATGAGTTCCTCCTTAACGCCGCCGGCGAGCTCGAGATCCACAAGCGCTTCGATTGTTCGAAGGCGAAAATCTCGGCAACGGTCGCGGCGGTCGCCAATCACCCGACGGCGAATGGGAAGGACGACCTGCTGTCCCTTACCATCACCCAGCTAAAATCGCGGGCCAGGGAGGTCGGTGCGAGCCTCAAGGGGGTTAATCAGACGGTGAGCGCCGAGCTGAGGGCGGCGATCAGGAATGCGGTCCCCGGAGACGAGATGGCGGTCAGGGAAATTGAGATTGACGCGCTCGAGGGCAAGCGCCTCCTGCCCGCGGTGGAGAAGCTCCTGCCGACCTTCGCGCTGTTCCGCGCCGACAGGCCCAGCAAGGACAGCGACGGGGAGGTGCAGGACCCGATGCAGGTGGCGGTGAAGTCCGCCATTGCCGGGGTGAGGGAACAGCTCGACGGGATCAAGGCGGCGGTCGAGCGAGAGGTCCGGGAGGTGGCGGAGAAGACCATTGAAAAGCTCCGGGAGCTCAGTCCGGACCTTGCCTCGGCGCTCAAGCCGGAGTTCTCTGCCGAGCCGAAGTGGGAGGGGTTCAAAATGGCGCTGCGAGACGGCAACGGCGTACCCGTCAACAAGCGCGGGAGCGGTGCGCGTCGGCTTATCCTCCTCAGCTTCTTTCGGGCGCAGGCGGAGCGGGCCGCGGGGGGCAAGGAGGTGATCTACGCGATTGAGGAGCCGGAAACGTCCCAGCACCCCGACAACCAAAGGGCGTTGGCCGAGGCGCTGCGCGATCTCGCGGACGGCGGCTCGGCCCAAGTCCTAGTGACCACTCACAACCCGGCCTTCGCCCGGCTGATGCCAGCGAGATCGGTGCGCCTCGTCGAGCTTGACGGCGCACGCTGCGCCACCGTGCGGTCGGGCGACGAGGCGGCGAAGGGCGCGGTGGTCGCCCTGGGTGCCCTGAAGGATCACCCGGTGAAGGTGATCGTCTGCCTGGAGGGGCAGAACGACATCGCGTTCCTCCAGGCTGTGGCGGCGACCCTGCGCGGGGCGGGCCGGGACGTGCCCGACCTGGCCTCGGACGAGCGAGTCCTCATGCATGTCCTTGGCGGCTCGAATCTCGGGGCGTTCGCCGAGGATTGGAGACTCAGGCGGCTGGGAATTCCCGAGGCCCACCTTTACGACAGGGACACCACTGGGCCCGAGCAGGAGCCCAAATACGGGGAGGCCGCGGAAAAGGTCAACAACCGAGGGGATGGCTCGTTCGCCCGAATCACGGCCAAGAGGGAGATTGAGAATTACCTCCACCCTGACGCGATTTCAGATGCGCTCGGGGTGACGATCACGTTCGGCGAATGGGACGATGTTGGCGAGATCGTCGCGAGGAACGTGCACGAGGCCGAGCCCGGAGGCGACTGGGACGCGCTGGACGATAAAAAGCGCAGGGCGAAGGTCTCAAGCGCGAAGAAGCGCCTCTGCCGCGATGCCGCGGCCAAGATGACGACCGAGCGGCTCAGAGAGCGGGACCCTGGCGGCGAGCTGGAGGCGTGGCTCGTGAAGGTCGGGGAGCTGGCGGGTGGGCCGCAGCCACCGGCGGCGCGGGGGCGAGCGGGCGGGGCCTAGCGCCGTGGTGACTGTACCGCCGCCCAGGCGGGCGACGGCACGCAGGGCGGAGCCCTACCCCACGATGGGCGGCGACGGGAGCCCGATGCCGCGAGCGGAGCCTGCACGGTCGCGGCGAATGACAGCCGAGGACGGCCATCCCACTATCTTCGTCGCTGGCCGCGGGCGGCGCGGCGGGGGAGCGGGGCTCGGCTTGCCAATTTAGGGATGGGAAAGGGGGAGGGACGGATATGTGCGACAGCGGACGCGGCCGGGAGTGGGGCGGCAAGCGACGCAGGGGGACTAGCCGCCGCTGGCGGCGGAGTTGGCGGTGTCTCGGTTTTCAGAATGCGGCGGCGGGCAAGTGGTTTGGAATGAATGGGAGTGGGGAGAAATGAGGCGGAATAAGTGAGACAGGCCGGCGCGGCTTCTCGGGGTTGACGGGGGGCGTTGCCGCGTTGCCGGCAGAGTTCCGGCCGCCGGTCTTAAGGCAACATTATTCGCGCATCGGGGGCCGGGCCGGAACGGTTTAGCGCGGGGCTGCCATTCGCTTGAACAGATTGATGGGTGCGGGCCCCAGCCCGGCTACAGGCGGGGCGCCCCGGGAGTTTCGCGGGGTTTCCGCGCCTGCTTTGCACCCCGGGCAAAAGGCACGGCCCCCGCGAGGGGACAGCGCCGGCGTTAGGCGAGTGATATACTTCACCCCGGGGCGGAGTACGAAGTGATTGCCCACCGGAAATCCCAGCTTAGGTTGTCGGCTAGGCCGCGCGGCCTGGCTGCTGGTGAATCCGCCGGCCGGCGCAGTCGGCTACCAGGGGCGATGAGGGTTAGGCGCGGAAGCGCCGCGCCGGCCCGGAGCGTTACGCGCGGTTTGGTTCCATTCGCGGCGCGGGCTCATGCGCTGGCGTTTCCACTCCAATCCCAGATCCATGTAAGCCATCGCCGCAGGGGCGATGGCGCGCTCGCCGCGGGCGCGCGGGAGGTGGTATGAAGAACTCCGACGAGTTGACTGGCTTGGGGGCCGGTTCGGCCGCGTTGATTTTCGGCGTCGCGCTGGCGCTTGCGGGCTGCGGAGGCGCGGCGCCAGGAGCCGCAAGATTGGTGCAATCGCCGCCGCCTGCGCCAGCCCCTGCGCCCCCAGCCGCGGCTGGACCTGGGTGGAGGGAGCCATGGGGGTCTCCTCCTCGTTAAATGGGCGGCCACCTTCCTACGGCACGATGGGCGTGCCCAGCCCAACCAATACCCCGGGCGGGCGGGTGGCGTTCTGCACATGGACCGATGCGTCGGGGAATTTGTGGTTGTTCGGCGGCGAAGCCAATGAGAACGGCGTCAACGTGACCGAGAGCGAAACGTCAGGTTACCTGAACGACCTTTGGGTCTACGACCGCTCCACCAGCGAGTGGACCTGGGTGGGCGGCTCGGATAAATCTGACGCTCCTGCCGTCTACGGAGTCAAAGGGCAACCGGCGCCGGGAAACTGGCCGGGAGCGCGGCAGCAGATGGGGTGCTGGACCGACAAGAGCGGAAATTTTTGGTTGTTTGGCGGCGTCGGACTTGGTCGCAATCCGCCCAGCAACTCCGTGATCTATGCGGGTGATCTTGACGACCTCTGGCGGTACGATCCCGCCACGGGCGAATGGACCTGGATGAGCGGCTATGACACGTTTTCTTCGTGCAACGCCACGGTGACCCCAATCGCATGCAACGATCTTCCTAGCTACGGGACGCTGGGGGTTCCGTCACCCAGCAACATGCCGGGCGCGCGGTTTTTCCCGACCACGTGGAGCGACGGCCAAGGCAACCTGTGGATGTTCGGCGGGCAGGGCGCCGATGCGACAGGCCAGTCGTGGCTGGGGCAGTTGAACGACCTTTGGCGCTATGACATCGCCAGCGGCGAATGGACTTGGATGAGCGGTTCCAAATACGCGAACAGCGTCGGGCAATACGGCACGCAGGGCGTCGCGTCGCCCGACCACGTCCCCGGATCGCGTGAGTCCGCCGCGGGCTGGGCGGACGGCGACGGCTATCTTTGGCTCTTCGGTGGCTTCGGACGGGGCACCGTCGCATGGCCGAAGGGATTGTACCCTGACCTCAACGACCTCTGGCGCTACGACATTGCCAACGGCGAATGGACCTGGGTGGGCGGCTCCGACACGAACGGGCAAGAGGGGAGCTACGGTACCGAGGGTGTGGCCTCGCCCGCCAATTGGCCCGGCGCGCGCGATGGCGCCGTGGCCCTGACCGGCGCCGGGGGAGATCTGTGGCTTTTTGGCGGTAACGCCCAGGCGTCGTTGAACGACCTGTGGCGCTACGACCCTGGGACCGGGCTGTGGACCTGGATGGCCGGTTCGAATCTGGCCAATCAGCCCGGCACCTACGGCACGATGGGGGTCTCGGCGACGGGCGACGTGCCGGGCGCGCGGCTCTGGGCAGGGGGCTGGGTGGACGGTTCGGGCGCGCTGTGGATATACGGCGGGGTGATTCAATCCAGCCAGTACGCCGACCTCTGGAAATACCAGCAACCGTAAGCCCCGCGGCGAGGCGTGCGCGCCCGCAGCCGGCGGGCGCCGATTGGGAAGGGCTAGGCGGAGGGCAGCGCCGCGCGCTTTGTTCCGGGCAGGCCGCCCTGCCGTTGGTAAAGCGGGAGCCCCACCGTGCGCGGAGCGTGCACGCGGGAGCCCGGCACTGCGGGCGTTATTCATCTTTGGGTGGCGCCGTGCGTAGCCTCCCTGCTATACCCCCGGGCGTGGAAACGCTGGATAATTGTCTTGATGTTGAGCCTGGGGTGCTGGCGCGCCACAGGCTTCGGAACGGAGGCCAGAGGTTATGTCACCCGAGCTTTCCGAATTGATTGACAAGGCCCGCCGCGCAGAGGAAATGACGCCGGAGGACGCCGAAAACCAGATCAGAAGTTTCGCCTACGGGAACACCAAAATCGAAAACGACTCCATCACGCGGGAAATGGTGGAGGCGGCGGCCAAGGCGCTCAGCCGGGGACGGTAGGTGCCGCGCCACGCGGAGGACCACCTCCGGCAATTCCAGTTGTGCGCCGATCAGGATCGGGATGGGCTTGAGGCGCGTAACGGCTATATCCAAGCTGCCCGCGTGCGTGAGTTGGTCGAGGAGGCGTCGCGGCCGTCGTTTGCGAACCCCACCGCCTAGCCTTGGCTGGCATTTACTCCTTCGGTGGTATCTTCCGGGAGCGCCCGGTTTACATCCAGCGCGGCGGAGCGGTGAGCCATGAAAGGCACCAGCCGCCGCTCCACCACGGCGTCCCTGGCCTCGTTGAGGACCTCTGCGACTACGTCAATCGCAACTTCGGACGCACAGCGGTTCACCTTTCTGCCTATGCGATGTGGCGGCTCAATTGGATTCACCCGTTCCTTGATGGCAACGGCAGGACCTCCCGCGCGGTGTCCTACCTTGTGCTTTGTGCTCGGCTTGGTTTCTGGCTGCCGGGGACGAAGACCATCCCGGAGCAGATCGTGGAAACCAGGGAGCACCGCAAGCGCTATTACGACGCCCTGCAAGCGGCGGACGCATGCACCGAGGGCAGCCTGGCCGGGGTTGAATCGCTGATTGACGATTTCCTCGCGGTGCAACTCCTGTCCGTCCACAGGCTCGCGACGGGGAAGGTGTAATTCCGGCGGGGCGCTGGGGATTATTTGGCGCCGGGGGGCGCAGGCGGCCGCGGGTGCGGCGGGTCTTCCGGGGACAGGGTTGGGGCGTGGCCGGGCTGCGGCGGGGCGCTGGCTTTGGCCAGCTTGTGCAGGCTGTGCTGGAAGCCGTGGCGCATCTGCGCGGGCAAGAGGCCGGAGAAGGCTTCGCCGACGGTTAAGAAATCCGGGGCGAAGCGGGAGTTGTGCACCAGCGGGAGGTCGAAGGGAAAGGCGGTCATCGCGATCAATAACGCCAGGCAGATGACCACGCCGCGGACCAGGCCCAGGGCGCCGCCCAGCAGGCGGTCGGCCATGCCCAGTCCCGCCGCTTTGACCATTTTGCGCAGCACGCGGGCGGCCAGCGCCGCGGCGATCAGGATGCCGAAGAAGATGAACAGGAAGGCCAGGAAGGAACGCAGCGGCTCGACATGGACCCAGCCCATGTGCGCCGCCAGCGCGGGATATTTCCAGATGCCGAGGATGATGGCGGCGACGGTGGCGGCCATCATCAGGGCTTCATAGACAAATCCTTTGACCAGCGCCGAAACCACCGACAACGCGACGATGATCAGCAGGATCCAGTCGAGAAGATGCACCGTGCCCGTTCGCTTCCTGGCCTACGCTGGCAGGCCTAATCCTCCGGCAGAGGCTTGCCGGTCAACTGGCGGTAGGCCTCGCGGTATTTTTCGGTGGTCTTGGCCACCACTTCCGCCGGCAGCTCCGGCCCCGGCGCCTGCTTGTTCCAGTGGATCTGTTCCAGGTAATCGCGGACGTACTGCTTGTCGTAAGAATCCTGGGCGCGGCCGGGCTGGTATTTGTCCCGCGGCCAGAAGCGCGAGGAATCCGGCGTCAGCACCTCATCGGCCAGGATCAGATCGCCCGCCTCGCCGGCGCCGGGCATGCGGCCGAATTCGAATTTGGTGTCCGCGAGGATAATGCCGCGGCCCTCGGCGTACTCCGCGGCGCGGCGGTAGACGGCGATGCTCAGATCGCGCAGCGCTTCGGCGGTCTTGCGGCCGACCAGCGCGGCGGCTTGCTCCAGGTTGATGTTTTCGTCGTGGCCGGACTCGGCCTTGGTGGATGGCGTGAAGATGGGCGCGGGAAGCTTCGAGGATTCTTGCAACCCGGCGGGAAGCTGAATGCCGCAGACGGTGCCGGATTTTTTGTATTCCTTCCAGCCCGAGCCGGACAGATAGCCGCGCACAATGCACTCGATCGGCACCATCTCCAGCTTGCGCGCCAGCATGGTGCGGCCGCGCAGCTGTTCGGCGTCGCCGCGCACGGCGGCGGGGAACTCCGCGACCTTGGCGCTCAGCAGATGGTTTTTCACCACCGGCTGGAGATATTCGAACCAAAACAGGGAAATCTGCGTCAGCACCCGGCCCTTGTCGGGAATGGGCGTGGGCAGCACCACGTCGAAGGCCGAGAGGCGGTCGCTGGCCACCATCAGGAGCGCGTCGCCGGCGTCATACAAGTCGCGCACCTTGCCGCGCGAAATCAGTTTCAGCCCAGCCAATTGGCTTTGCCACAGGGTCGCAGTCGTAGAGGTGTTGGCCATAAGAGATCAGAATAGCGCGGCGCACGCGGGCATTGGTTGGGGGGGATGCAATTGCCGCCCGCTGGTGCTGCTTAGCGCCCTGCGGGCTATTGCGCTCCCCGTCCGCCCTCCCAGCGCGCGCCGCTGGCGCTAGGCGCTGACCGCTTGCTGCGCGGCGGTCAGCTCCACGGAGACCAAGCGCGAGACGCCCGGCTTGGGCATGGTCACGCCGTAGAGCAGCGCGGCGCTTTCCATGGTGCGGGGATTGTGGGTGATGACGATGAACTGAGTCTTGGTGCTGAGCTGCCGCACCATGGCGGTGAAGCGGCCGACGTTGGCTTCATCCAGCGGCGCGTCCACCTCATCCAGCAGGCAGAAGGGGCTGGGCTGGAACTGGAAGATGGCCAGCACCAGCGCCATGGCGGTCATGGCCTTCTCGCCGCCGGAAAGCAGCATGGCGTTTTGCAGCTTCTTACCCGGCGGCTGGGCGACGATGTCCACGCCGCTGTCGCCGCCGTTTTCGGCGTCGGTCAGGCGCAAAAAGCCCTGGCCGCCGCCGAAGAGGGTGCGGAAGGTTTCCTGGAAATTGGCGTTGATCTGTTCCCAGGCGGCGTCGAACTGCTGGCGGCAGACGGCGTCAATTTCCTGGATGGCGCGCTGCGTGTCGGCGGCGGAATCGAGCAAATCTTGGCGCTGCGTGGTCAGGAACTGGTGGCGCTCCTCGGTTTCCTTGAATTCCTCCAGCGCCATCATGTTCACAGGGCCCAAGTTGTCGAGCTTGGTCTTGAGGGCGGCGGCGGCTTCTTCCCACTCGGCGAGCAAGCCGGCTTGCAGCTCCGGCGCGATGGCTTCCGCTGCGGCGTCCTCGCTTTGCCGCAGTTCCGCCAACTCGATGCGCAGCTCATTGCGGCAGGTCTGTTCCAGGAAGCCGCCTTCGCTCTCCAGCCGGGCGACGGCGACAGCGGTTTCGCCGTGCTCGCGGCGCGCCGCCTCCAACTGCCCGCGCGCGGATTGCACCGCGGCTTCCAGGCCGCTGCCGGCGGCGCGGGCCGCTTCCACCGCCGCGGCGGCAGCTTGGCGGCGCTGCTCGGCCGCCTCCCGCGCCTGCTGCTGTTCCTGCAACTGCTGGCGCAGGCCGGCGCTGGCGGCTTCCAATGGCGCACGGCGCTGGGCCAAAGCCGCGGCATCTTCCAGCGCCTGCGCCGCGCGCTGTTCCAAGGCTTGGATGGCGCGCTGGCGCTCCGCCCGCGCCCGCTCGGCCGCCCGCGCGCGCTCTTCCCAGCGCGCCGCCTCGGCCTGCGCGGCGGCCAGTAGCTGGGCGAACTCCTCGTGGCTTTGCCGCGCCGCGGCCAGCTCGCGTCCCAGCTCTTGCTGCTCCGCCTCCCGCGCGGTGCGGTCGGCCTCGGCGGCGGCGCGTTCGGCGCCGGCGGCCTCCAGCCGGGCGACGCCCTGGCGGCGTTCTTCCTGGCCGCGGTCCCACTCCAGTTGCAGATGCTGGCCGCGCTCCAGCGCCCGCGCGGCTTCGCCTTCCAACTGCTTGAGCGCCTGGCCGCGGGTGAGGAGCTCTTTCTCCAGCGCGGCATGCTCCTGGCCCAGCGCGGCGCGGCGGCCGGCGATTCGCCCCCGGCCACGGGCCCCGGCCCCCACCCCCCTCTCCGTCCTGCCGGTGTGCGCCCGCACCCCGCCCCTTCGCGCCGCCACACCCCGCGCCTCCCGCTTCACGGGCACGCTGCTCGCCACCCGCGCCACGTCGCCGGTGACGGTTTGGTTGTGGAAGCACTCGCCTTCGCCGGTCAAAAAATAGGCCGCGGGATTTTCCGCCGCCAGCGTACGCGCCCGCGCGGCGTCGTCCAAGATGAAGCCGCTGCCGAGCTTGGGCAAAATCTGCTCCAGAGAACGGCCAAAGCCGTTCAGCACGCGGACACAATGGCGCAGCGGGACCGGGCCGGCCGCCTCGGCGGAATCGGGCGCGGCCCCGGCAGGCGCGGCAGGGGTGTCCGATGCGCCGCCGGGAGCGCCGCTTCCGGCCGCCGCCGCTTGCAGCGCGAACATGCCGTACTGGCCGTCTTCCGGGTGCACCAGAAACGTCGCGCGGCCCTGCGCGTCGCGGCGCAGCAGGCCGACGCCGGCGTTGGCCTCATCCCAAGTCTTGACCACGACGTAGTTCAGTTCCTCGCGCAGGAACTCCTCGACCACGCCTTCGTAGCGCGGCTCGACCTCGAGGAAATCCGCCAGCACGCCGAGCGGGCGGAACGCGGCGCCTTCGTCCTCGCGCGCCTGCTGGGCGAAGAGGATGCGGACGGCTTCCGTGTTGGCGCCGTGGTGGGCGACGATCTCCTCCAGCGAGCGGCGCCGCGCCGCGGCGTCGGCCAACGCCTGGCGCGCCTGTTCCCGCTGGTCGCGCGCGGCCGCCTCGCGCTGGCGCTGCGCGGCGGCTTCGGCCTCCAGCGCCGCGATCTGCTCCGCCAGCGCCGCTAGGCGTTCCTGCTCCTGGTCGAATTCCAAACCGAGCTGGCCGCGGCGCGCGCCCAAGGCGCCGGCTTCCTCTCCCGCAACCTGCCGCTCCCGCTGGGTACGCTCAAGCTGGCGGTCGAGCGCGGCAATGAAGCTTTCCGCCTGCGCCGCCTGATTGCCCGCCCGCGCCGCCCGCGCCATGGCCGCCATCATCTGCTGGCGGGCGGCTTCCAGGCGCTGTTCCAGTTCCGCCGCCGCGCGCGCTCCGGCTTCGCCTTCGCCGCGCCGCGCCGCCAGCGCTTCGCGCGCGCGCGCCGCTTCCGCCGCCACGGCGGCGTCCTGCTCCTCGGCTTGGCGGCCGGCCGCGATCTGCCGTTCCCGCTCGGTTTGGATCGCCGCGGCTTCCTCGCGCAGGCGCGCGGCGCGGCGTTCCAGGTCCTCGCACTGCTGCTGGTTGAAAACGATCTGCCGTTCGGCGCGGTCCATCTCCATCGCCAGCTGGGCCAGCGCCTCGCCGGCTTCGCGCAGTTCGGTCTCACTGCGCCCGGTATCCTCCATCCATTGCGAGCGCGCCTGCTCGGCCGCGGCCATCGCCGCCTGGCGCTGCTCCAGCGTTTCGGCGCGCGCCGTCAATTCCGCGTTCAGGCGCTCCCATTCCGCGGCCAGCCGCGCGGCCTTGGCCGCCAGCAGGCGGCGCTGCATGCCCTCCAGTTCGTGGCGCAGCTCCTCGTGGCGGCGCGCCTTGGCGGCTTGGCGCTTCAAGGAGGCAAGCTGCTTGCCGACTTCCTCGAAGATGTCGTGAATGCGCGCCAGGTTCTGCCGCGCGGCCTCCAGCTTGGCCTCCGCCAGCTTGCGGCGCGCCTTGTATTTGGTGACGCCGGCGGCTTCTTCCAACATGGCGCGGCGTTCATGCGGCTTGGAATTGAGAATCTGGCCGATGCGGCCCTGCTCGATGATGGCGTAGCTTTCCGGGCCCAGGCCGGTGCCGAGAAAGATGTCCTGAATGTCGCGCAGGCGGCAGGGCCGCCCGTTCATCAGGTATTCGCTTTCCCCGCTGCGGTACAGCCGCCGCGCCACGACGATTTCGCCGCGCCGGTTGACCGGCTTGAACTTGCGCCGCGGCCGTACCCGCAGGACCACGCCCTCTTCCCCTCTTCCGGCGTCCCCACCGGAACTCGTCGTTGCCGCTTCGATTTTCGCCAGGCCTTCTTCCGCGGCGACTTCGTCGCCGCCGCTTTCCGTCTGTTGCCCGGCGCCGTCCCAATCCTCGCCGCCGGGGATCAGCGGCCGGGCTTCGGCCGCCGCTTCCTCCGGGGTGATATCGAACTCCTCCGGATTGATGAGCGTCAGCGTCACCTCGGCCATGCCCGTCGCCGGCCGGTCCCGGGTGCCGCTGAAGATGACGTCCTCCATCCGTTGGCCGCGCAGCGTTTTGGCCGATTGCTCCCCCAGCACCCAGCAGATGGCGTCGGCCAAGTTGCTCTTGCCGCAGCCGTTGGGGCCGACCACCCCGACCACCCCCGAGCCGGGAAACACCAACTCCGCCCGGTCTCCAAACGACTTGAATCCTGTCACTTGCAACTTCTTCAATTTCAGCATTTTACGTCTCCGTGTCCGGGGGGCGGTTGGACAAGTGGTGCAACTGGATGGTAGCCGCTGCCATGGCGCGACGCAAGCACAAAACCACTACCGCTAGGGGACGAATTTCGCCGCACCCAGTCGGTAGCGTGGGATTGCAAACGGAATAAAAAATACAAATCGCCGCTACCTTGTCCCGCGCAAGATGCATCGTCATGCAGGTTTGGCAGCGAAGAACTGCGCCAGCAGCTTGGGCTGAGTATATCGCCGCCGCGGCCAGCTGCTCCATCCCCCCGTTGCTGGGGGGACTCCGCTTCGCCAATCGGTCGAAGGCCCTAAGCGGCTGCACCGCAATGGGCCCCGGAATCCATCACGGCGCTAACGCGCCCGCTGCGCACCGCCCGTGGGCACCCCTTCTTGGGCGGCGGCTGGACGCAGGCCTGCTGCGGACGTGGCGGGTGCCCCCGGTGCTCCAGCGCACGGCGGGGATTGCGGCACTGTTCGCTTTGCCTGGTCTCGCCGCCACTTTTGCCCAAACAGGGAATCGCGGCGAACGGTGGCGGCGATAAAATTGGGAGCGGAGTTGTCTGGTGCCCGCTTTTTGGCATTGGCGTAGTGCGACGGTCGGGTTCGCCGGCTTGCTGGCCGTCACTGCCGGCGCGGCGACTCCACCGCGCGGGCACGCCGGCCCGGCGGGCCGCGCGGGCGTCCTAATTCCCGTGGGCGTGCGGATGGATTTGGCGCTGGCGCGGCGCATCACCATCCACCATCCGGGGCAGGTGTTCGCGGCGCGGCTCTCCGATCCGATCTATGCCGCCAACCGGCTGGCGCTGCCCGCCGGCACGCAGGTCACGGGCGAGATCACGGCCATCCGCGGCGAGGTTTGGTGGCAGCGGGCGCAGTCGGCGCTGGGCGGCGATTTTAGTCCGCAGCCGGCGGTGGCGGTCACCTTCACCGCGCTGCGCTTGCCCGACGGGCGGGAGGCGGCGATCCGCACCACGACCAGCCCCGCCGGGCCGCCGCTGCGGCTGGTGGCCAGCCCCAACGGTCCGCCGCGGCGGCCCAGCCTGTGGCATCGGGCGACCGGCTTTATGAGCAGCCGCATCCACGGGCTGTGGCATTTTCTGGGACAGCAGCGGAACTGGAGCGTGGTGAAGGAGGAGGCGGTGCAGAGCCTGCCCTATCACCCCAATGTTTTGCCCGCCGGGACGTCGTATGAGGCGCGGCTGCAAACCGCGGTCCGCGTCAGCGATCCGGGCCCGGCGCCGCTGCCGCTGGCGGCGGGCAAACCGCATTTGCCGGCGGGGCTGATCATCCACGCGCGGCTGCGGCGTGGTTTGAGTTCCGCCACGGCCAAATGGGGCGCGCCGGTGGTGGCGGTGGTGGACCGGCCGGTGATCAGCAAAGCCGGGCGGCTGCTGATTCCGGAAGGCTCGCGGCTGGTGGGCTATGTGACCCACGCGCAGGCGGCGCGGCGGCTGGACCGCAACGGCAGCCTGCGGTTCACGTTTTCCCATCTCAAGTTTCCCAGCGGCGCGCTGCGCGCGGTGCGGGCGCGGCTGCAAGCCGCGGCGGCGGGCCAGCACCTGCGCCTGGGCCGGGAGGGCGGCGTGCAAGCCACCGCGCCGGCGGCGGCGCCCGCCCTGGCGCTGGCGGTGCTGATGAACAGCACGGTCAAGGGCGACAGCGACAACGCCTGGACGCTGAACGCGGGCAGCGGCACGCACCTGGCGGTGTGGGGCACGGCGATGGCGGCGCTGTTCAGTTCGGCGCGGCCGGTGGCGCTGGCGCTGGGGTATGTGGGCTCCGCCAAGACGGTGTATTCGCATTTTCTGGCCCGCGGCCACGACGTGATTTTTCCCGCCGGCACGCGGCTGCGCATCTTGCTGGAACCGCCGCCGCCGCGTCCGCGCCTGCCGCTGCCGGCGAATGCGCGCACCCACGCCGCGCGCTAGCCGGGGCTAGGGCTCGACAGTCCGCGTGCGAGGCCCGCGCCGATTATTCGCGGCTCGGCTTGCGGGCCGTGCCCGGCGCGGGAGGCCGCGTCCGCGCGCGCCTGGGAGTCGGGGGCCGTGGCGGGCGCCTGCAGCGGATGCGCGTGGCTGCATTGCACGTGACGCGCGGCGGCGGCTATTCCATGCCGATCCAGTGGAAGGCGCGGCGGGGGGCGGGGTTGCGCATGAACCAATGCCAGACGCTGCCGGCGCGGTGGTTTTCCGCGCTCAGCAGAGTGATGCCCTGGTCAATGCCCAGGACATACGGGCTGACCCAGCCGGTGAGGGGATTGAAGGCGTCGGCGAAGCCGTAAACGCCCCACATCGCCGGATAGCGCCGCCGCCAGGCGGCGAGCATGGCGCGCAGGTCGCGGACGCAAATCTCCGGCGTGAACATCACGGATCCGGCCGGCGCGCAGGGCACCAATGTGCCATCAATGCTGGGGTCTACTTTGCCGTCGGGCGGCGGGCCGCCCCAGGCCATGTAGCCGTGCGGGCCGTCGGAAGCGGTAAGGCCCCAGTGGTCGAGGCTGTAATCGGGGAAGCGGGAATGCAGGCGGGCGCAGAAGACGCGCTGGGCGCGGGTGGCGGCGATGGAGTTCTGGAAATAGTTGATGCGCTGGCCGTGGCGTTCCCGCTTGCCGCGAAAATCCACCCAGGCTTGCGAGTACTGGTGCGTGAACAACGGGCTGGCGCCGGCCACATAGCGATAACCGGCGTAGTGGACCCAGGGACGATGGAAGGCGTACCAGCACTGCCAGGGGATGGCGTGGCGCGGCGCGCCGATGGCCAACAGATAAAGGATGGCCTCCTCGTCATAGCTGTTCCAGACGGCGTGGAGGAAGCCGGTCTCCGGCTTCCAGCCCATGGAAAGCCAGCGATGGAGCGGGCCAGTCAGCATCCAGGGGAAATCCACGCGCTCGTAGATGGCCGCGGCCAGGCGGGGTATGGCGGGATCGTCGCGGAAGGCCTGGGCGGCGGTCAGCACGCCGCCGAGCAACAGCGCGGTGTCAATGGTGGAGACTTCGCAGTTCCAGGCGCGGCGGCCCGAAGCCCGGTGCAGGAAGTGATAGAACCAGCCGCGCTGGCCGGGGGCGGAGTGGGCGAAAAAATCGAGCGTGGTGCGGGCGCGGCGGCGGGCGGCGGCGGCGGAGACCCAGCCGCGGCGGGCGCCGATGGCCAGAGCGGTCAGGCCGAAGCCGGTGGCGGAGATGCTGGCGACATCGGCGTGATGGGGATTGTCGGGCTTGAGGTCCATGCGCGCCCGGTCCCGCACCAGGCCGGTGTGCGCGTCGGCTTGTTCCCAAAAATAGCGAAAGGCGCGGTGGGAAACGTCGTCGAGGAAGGCGGCGTCGGTGGTAAGAACAAGGTCACGGCCCGCCGCCATCGCAGCGGGCGCGTAAGCGGGACGCGCGGCGTAGCCGCGCTGGGGCCCGCGCCTATCGAGCGCGGCGCCGGCGGCGGTCAAGGCCGTGAGGCAAAGGAAATCGCGGCGGTCGGACACGATTCAATCCCCTGCACCGCGGGCGCCGCGCGGTGGTGGGCGGCGCAACCGGCGGTTGCGAAGGCGCGCCGCCCGCCGGCAAGATGCCGGCGCTCCGAGCCATGCGCGGCGGTTGCACCCGGCGAGGCGCCCGCATTCCGAGGAACGCCACGCTCGCAGCGGGCGTGCGACACGCGGCGCTCCCGGCGGGCGGAAACTGCGCAGCGCGTCCATGGGCGCTAACGCGTCAGCTTGACCAAGGCCAGCGCCTCCGGAGGCAAGGTCAAGCGCACGGTATCGCCGGGACCGAGGGGCAGCGCTTGCGGCGGGCCCAAACGGGCGGCGCGGCGCAACTGGCGGACCTGGCGGTGGGAAAGAAACCGCGGGCGGCCCATGCGAATCCACAGCGGCCGGGGATCGCCATGGCGGCGGTCCACGAGCTGGACGAAGGCGCGGTAGCCGCGCCCCAGGCCGGCGAAACGCAAGGTGACTTGCTTGACGGGCCCCACCCCGCCGACGGGAGCGTAATTCCAGACGGCGACGGCGTAGCCGCCCTTGGCCCAGCGCGTGGCCAGCGCCGAATGCGACGCCACCGGCAGCCGGCGATCGCCGAGCTGGTGCAGCAGCACGAAATCGTTGAAGGCGGCCTTGGGGATGTGGTCCTCGGCGATGATGCAAAAACCGCCATAGAACGGCGTCTTGGTTACGCCCTGCTCCTCGAAGACATCCGAGAAGGCCCAGTAGGACATGATCTTCACCTTGCCGGCGCAGCGGCGGATGGTGTTGGCCAGCCAGGGGCCCATGTAGGCGGAATCGGTGACCCGCGGCTGGTTCATGTAGCTGGCGTTGTATTCGCTAAAGATGATGGGCAGGTGGGGATAGGGCGACGCCGCCACTTGGCGGTGCACCTTGGCGACGGCCAGCGCCACCATGTCCTTGCGCGGAACGGGGCCGGGAATGCCGAGAACGGATTTCGGCGGATCGTTGCCGTAGACGTGCGTGGAGACGAAATCCACCGGGACGTGATGGCGGGCGCAGTGGGACAAAAACGCCGGGACCCACGCGGCCTGCGCCGTCGCCGGGCCGCCGACGCGGAGCAGCGGGCTGACCGACTTCAGCGCCCGGGCGGTGACGTCGTAGAGATGGAAATAGGTCGCCTGGCGCGGCTGGCCGGCCCAAAAGCCGATGTTTGGTTCGTTCCAAACCTCGAAGTACCACTGCGCCACTTCGCCCAGGCCGTAGCGGTGAATGAGGTGGCGGGCGAAGGCGCGAATGAGCCCCGCCCATTGGTTCCAGTTCTTTGGCGGGGAAATATAGGGGCGATAGAAGAACGGCATGCGCGCGGGCGTGGAGGCCAGCGCCGGGGGCATGAAGCTGAGTTCGACGTAGGGGCGCACGCCGCGGGCCAGCAGGCCGTCGTAGACGTGGTCCACGTTCGAGAAGTTGTAGACCGGCTGGCCCTGGCGGTTGAGGCGAAAGACGCCCATGCGGCGATCGAAGATGCCATGAAAGCGGACGTAACGGAAGCCGGTGGCGTGGTGCACGGTGGCCAAGTCGCGCAGGTAGCTGGCGCGCATGGCCAACAGCGCGTGGCCGGAGCCAAACATGCGTTCCCAGAAATGCGGGAACGGCGTGGCAGCGGCGCGGGTGTTGATAACGATGGTGCGGTTGGCGGCGGGCGGCGGCGGCGCGGCGGTGGCGGCCACCGTTAGCAGCGTCAGCGCGGCTGCCAGGCGGCTGAGGGTTTGCCGCCGCGGCGCCGATGCGCGCCACCGCGACGGCCAGGGGCGGGCGGCGGGCGGGCGCGGGCTTGGGTAGGTCATGCCGTCACAGTACCGCAATCAGAAGGTCAGCCGCGCCGAGAGTTCGGTGACGCGCCCCGCCAAGCCCGCCGTGGCCATGCCGAAGTATTGGCTGGAGACATTGGTGCTGGCGCTGTCGAATCCGAAGGGAGCGTAGTTGAGCTGGTTGAAGATGTTGAAGAAATCGGCGCGGATCATCAGGTTGGCGCCTTGGTCGCCGCCCCAGGGCAGGGCGAAGTTCTTGGCGAAGTTCATGTCGGTGTTGAAAAATCCCGGGCCGGTGAAGGAATTGCGGCCGATGCCCGGGGGTCCGGAGGCGGTGGTGTTGAAGTAATGGCTGGCGCCGAGGGGGAAGATGCCGCCGGGCTGAAGCCAAATATTGTGGGTGGGATTTTGCAGGGCGCCACCGTAGTACTGCGTCGGCGCCAGCGGGCTGAGGCTGGGGCCGGCGGGCGTTTGGACCGATTGGCCGGTGACCGGCGTGAAGGGAAATCCGGAATGGGCGGTCATGACTCCGCCGATCTGCCAACCGCCCAAGGCTTCGCGCATCCAGCCGTGGGCGTGGCGGGCGAAGGGCAGGATGTAGGAGCCCCAGACGACCAAATCGTTGGGCACGTTGTAATCCGACGGGCCGTAATCCAGGCGCCAATTCTGCGGCCATATTTCATTGGTGACGAAGCCCGGGCCGCCATAGGAGACGACGTCCAGGGACTTGCTGTAGCGATAATTGGCCTCCACCGTCAAGCCGCTGGACCAGGTGTGCTTCAGCGTGGCCAAGAAGGCGTTGTAGCTGCTGTTGGCGTCGGGCATCGGCTCATATAGGCCGAAGGCCGGCGTGCAGGTGGGACAGGCGCCGGTGTTGGTGACGCCGCCCGAGCTGGTGTAGGCGGGGATGGGGAACAAATAATTCTGGTAAACCAGGCGCAGACCGTGGCGGCTGGCGCTGCCCTGATAGCCCAGATCCAGCGTCCAGTTGCGGCCCAGGTCGCGCTCGACGTCGAAGGACCATTCCTCGACGTAGTTGGTGGGCATGTTGGGCTGCGTGCCGTAGACGGTGGCGAACAGGCCGGTGGGGCCGCCGGTGGCGGGGTTGATGGGCTGGGCCAGCAACGGATTGACCGGATAGCTGGTCGGGCTGGTGTTGGCGCCGAGGGCGTAGTCAATGTTGCCGTTCACAAAGGGCGTGCTGGAGGTGCCGCAGCAGATGCCCAGGCTGGCGAAGAATGGCGGGTTTTGCCGCGCGGGATCGAAGACCGCCTCGGCGAAGCGATTGTCGAAGATGCCGAAGCCGCCATGGACGACGGTGTGGCTGTCGGGGCTGTAGGCGAAGCCGATGCGCGGTTCGAAGTTCAATTTGCTGGCGTTATAGAAGGCCGGCACGGGCACCAGCTTGGAGTTTGCCAGCCCGCGGCTGCCGGGAATGACGTTGCTTAGGTAGCCGTTTTGCTCGGTGAGCGGGCTGAAATATTCCCAGCGCAGGCCCAGGTCCACGGTCAAGTTGGGCCGCATGCGCCAGTTGTCCTGGACGAAGGCGGCGTAATCGCCTTCGCGGAAATAGCGCTGGCCCTGCGCCGGACCGGCGGTGGCGGGATTGATGTCAATTTGCTCGTAGATGGGCGCCGAATTGGCCAGATCCCACGGGCCCTGGAAGACGTAGAGCGGGCGGTCGCCGCCGAAGGCGTTGTTGTTGCCCTGGTCGGCTTCGATGCTGGCGCCGTATTTGAGGACTTGATTGCCCGTGACCTCGCTCAACACGTCATTGAAGGCGAAGGTGTTTTCGCTGAGGATGCCGGGCGTGTATTCGCCCCATTGCGGGCCGAACTGGACGCGCCCGAAGGGGAAGCCCTGCACCTGAATGTTGGGGATGCCCCAGTTGACGTTGGGATTGGTGGTGAGCTGGTTGTAGGCGAAGCGGGTGAAGTTGACGCGCGCCTGGTTGAGCAGGTCGGGGCTGAAGATGTGATTCCACATCAGCATGCCGGTGGAGTTGAGCGGGGAGAGATTGATGGCGCCCATCGGCGCGCCGCCGCTGGCGGCGTCGGCGCTGTTGGTGTTGAGGTAGGTGAGGTAGACCTCGCCGGAGATGGTGTCGGCGGGGCTGAGGTCGTAATCAATACGGAAGTTGTACTGATTGCCGTTGTCCTGCCCGGGCAGGCCGACCAGGGCGTCTTCCACGTCGGGAACGCCGTTCAAGCCGCCGCCGTTGGAGGTGGTGAAGTTGTCCACATAGGTGCCAGGCGCGCCGGTGATCGAGCCCAGATCCAAGCCCCCAGCCACCGCCTGGCAGTCGCCGGCGGCGAAGCCGGTGCAGTTGGCGGGCAAGACCTGAAGGACGTCGGGTTTGGCGCTGGACTGGCCGAGAATCTTGGCGGCGATGGAGTTGGGCCGCTGGGATTGCAGCGCGGAGACGAACTGGGGCGTGAAGACCCATTGGTTGGTGAACTGGGTGGTGTTGTTGCGCAGGCCCTCGTAGGAGGCGAAGAAAAACAGCTTGTTCTTCAGGATGGGGCCGCCCAGGCTGGCGGCGAACTGGCGGTAGTTGTTGTCCACGCGCTGCGAGCCGCTGAGGCCGGTGAAGCCGTTGTAGGCGTTCAACCCCTGGGATTGGTAGGTGAAGTCGGCGCTGCCGTGGAATTGGTTGGTGCCGGATTTGGTGATGACCTCGATGTGGGCGCCGGAGTTGCGGCCGTATTGGGCCGAGTAGCCGTTGGAGACCACCTTCATGGATTGGATGGAGGCTTCATTGGGCGTGACCACCGCGGCGCCGCCCCAGGAGAAGCTGTTCACCGGGACGCCGTTGACCAGGTAATCGTTGTCGCTCATCCGCTGGCCGTCGCTGGTGATGGGGATCTGATTTTCGGTCTGGAAGATGCCCAGATTCGAGCCGCCGGGGCCGGTGCTGTTGGGCAGGGAAGAGGAATTGCCATTGCCGCTGCGGGCATCGTCGCCGAAAAGGCCGGGAGTCAGCATCAGCGCCTCATACGGGTCGCGGGAAAACGTGGGGATGGCGCGGACGCTGGCGCCGGTGATGGTTTGCCCGATATTGGCGCTGTTGGTTTGCAGCGCCGGCGGCGCGGCGGTGACGGCGACCTCCTGGTGCAGCGTGCCGGGCGAAAGCTGGAAGTTGACGCTCTTGGTCTGCTCACCGGTGATGACCACGCCATGCACCGAACGCGGGGCGAAGTGCCGGGCGCGGGCAGTGACCACGTAGGTGCCGGCGGGCAGGGCGGTGACGGCATAGAAGCCGCTGCGGCCGGTGACCGCCGCGTGGCGGACACCGGTAGCGGGATCGCGCACGGTGACATGCGCTCCGGCGATGGCGGCGCCGCTGGGATCGGTGACGGCGCCCTGCACGGAGGCTTTGTACTGGCCCCAGGCGGGCAGGGAACATATCACGACAAGAGCCAATACGGCGGCGGGCAGGGAGCGGGCGCGGCAGGGGGGATGGGACATGCGAGAATCTCCAGACAACAGCGGCGGGGAGCCCGACGATCGGGTTACTTGCAGCTATTCCTAACCCATACCACCGCGCGTCTGAGGGGGTCAATGTAGCGGAGATTGCAGTTACCGCTACAGCGGAGGGGGGAGCCAGCGGAACGTCTGGAGATTCGGTGCGGATGGTCGCCGCGGAGGGGCGGCGCGGGGGCCGGAAAAAGCCGGAGCCAGTTAGCCTAGGTACGGTAACTTGCGTTGATGCGGATGTATTCGTCGGTGAGGTCGCAGGTCCACATCCAGGAGCGCGCGCGGCCGGCGCCGAGATCGATGCGGATTTCGACTTGATCCCGATCCAGGCGGCGGTGGGCCTCGGCTTCGGAAAAGGGCAGGGCGCGGCCGCGGCGGTAGAGCGCCAAGCCGTTGCACCAGACGCGGGCTTGCGCCGGGTCGAAGCCGGCGCCGCTGTAGCCGGCGGCGCAGAGGATGCGGCCCCAGTTGGGATCGGCGCCGGCGATGGCGGTCTTGACCAAGGGGGAATGGGCGATGGCGCGGGCGGCGCGGTCGGCGTCGGCGGTGGTACGGGCGCCCTCGACCTGAACGGTGACGAAGCGCCGGGCGCCTTCGCCGTCGAGGACGATCTGCCGCGCCAGGGACGCGGCCACCTGGTTCAGGCCGCGCTGGAAGGCTTGGCGGCCGGCGGCGTCCAGGGCCGGCCCGGCGCCGGAGGCGAAGAGGGCGACGGTATCGTTGGTGGAAGTGTCGCCGTCCACGGTGATGCGGTGAAAGGACTGTTCGACGGCGGCGGTCAGGGCGCGGCGCAGCGCGGCGGCGGGCAGCGGAGCGTCGGTGAACAGAAAGGCCAGCATGGTGGCCATGCGCGGATGGATCATGCCCGCGCCCTTGGCGAAGCCGGCGATGCGGTAGCGGCGGCGGCCGGCGGTGAAGCTGGCGGCGGCGAGCTTGGGGCGGGTGTCGGTGGTGAGGATGGCGGAGGCGGCCGCGATGGGGCCGTCGCCGTCGGCGGTCGGTCGGGCGGCCCAGGCGGCGAGCTGGCGGGAGATTGTGGCGCTGGGCAGGGGCACGCCGATGACGCCGGTGGAGGCGATGAAAATCTCCTCCGGGCGGGCGCCCAGGGGCGCGGCGGCGGCGCGGGCCATGGCCTGGGCGGCGCGGTCGCCGGCGGCGCCGGTGGCGCAGTTGGCGTTGCCGGAGTTGACGACCAGCGCACGCACGCGGCCGGCGGTTGTGGCCAGGTGGCGGCGGCTGAGGCGGACCGGGGCGGCCTGAAGCCGGTTGGTGGTGAAGACGGCGGCGGCGCGGGCCGAGGGCTGGGCGACGACCCAGAGCAGATCCGGCGCGCCGTTTTTCTTGAGGCCGCAGGGGCCGGCGAAGAAATGGAAGCCCGTCGGCCAAGCGCCGGGCTGACGCGCGGCGGCGACGGCGGCGGCGGCGGAGAAGGGTTTCATACGGCGGCCTCCCAGGGCGCCTCCGCGAGCCCAGCGGAGTTCGCGGCGCTCGCTGCGGGCCGGTGGAGGGCGAAAACGTCGGCGATGACCGGCACCTGCTGGCAGTTGGCCAGCTTGGGGCAGCCGAGGCAATCGTGGGTCAGCTTCTGCGGCAGCTCGGCCATGACGGTGCGGGTGAAGCCGAGGCGGAGAAAAAACTCCGGCGCATGCGTGAGGGCGAAGACCTTCCACGCCTGATGCTCCCGCGCGGAAGCCAGCAAGGCCGAGACCAGGCGCGAACCCAGGCCGGCGCCGCGGAAGCGGGGGGCGACGGCGAGGGACTGGACCTCGGCGACGTCGCCATCCAGGAAATGCAGCGCGCCGCCGCCCGCCAAGCGGCCGTCCGCGTCCACGGCGACGATGTAGTCGCGGATGTTTTCGCAGAGATAGCGGGGCGAGCGTGGCAGCAGCAAGCCTTGCGCCACGAAGGGCTGCTGGAGCGCGTGCAGTTCCGCGGCGTCGTAGAGACGCGCGGGACGTAATTGGGCGGGAGGTAATTGCAAAGACGGCCTCATGCGGGGCTCCCCAGGGTGATTTGCGTGCCGGCCGGGGCCGGCCCGGCCAGCAGGGCGGAGGCGCCAATGACCTCGACGCGGGCGACGCCCTGCTCCAGCGCGTGGCGGCAGGCGGCGAGCTTGGGCAGCATGCCGCCGTGGACCTGGCCGTTGGCCGACCAGGCGGCGAGCGTGGCCATATCCAAGGCCGGGGCGACCTGACCATGCGGGTCGAAGACGCCGGGGACGTCGGTGACAAAACTGAGGCGGGCGGCGCCGAGCTGCGCCGCGACGGCGGCGGCGAAGCTGTCGGCGTTGACGTTGAGCGGGCCCTCCGGGCCGGCGGCCAGGCTGGCCAGCACGGGGAGGAAGCCGGACGCGAGCAGCGCGCGCAGCAAGCGAGGGTCGCCGCCGGTGACGCGGCCGACATGGCCCAGGGCGGGGTCGGCGACCGTGGCGGCGATGCAGGCGCCGTCCAGGCCGCAGAGGCCGACGGCGCGGGTGTGGGCGCCGGCGGCGGTCAGGGCGCGGTTCAGCGCGGCGGTGAGGTGTTTGTTCACCGCGCCGGCCAGCACCATCACCGCGGCTTCCAGCGTGGCGTCGTCGGTGATGCGCAGGCCCTGATGGAAGCGGGTGGGGATTTGCCGCGAGGCCAAAAAGGCGGTCAGCGCCCCGCCGCCGCCGTGCACCAAGCAGAGCGATTCACCGGCGGCGGCGCGGCGGGCCACGGCGGCGGCCAGTGCGTCCCAATTGCCGGCGGCGCCGGCCCGTTCCGGGGACAACAAACTGCCGCCGAGTTTGAGCACGGTGAGCATGGCGCGGGCTAAGCCAGGCCCGCCGTGCGCGGCAGGCCGAACATTAGGTTCATGTTTTCCACCGCCTGCCCGGCGGCGCCTTTCAGCAAATTGTCCAAGCTGGTGACGACCACGGCGGTTTGCGTGGCGGCGTGAACGCGCAGGCCTAGGTCGCAGTAATTGCCGCCGACGACGCCGTTGAGGTCGGGCAGCTCGGGCGCCGGCAACACGCGGGTGAAGGGGCTGGCGGCGTAGGCCGCGCGGTAGACCTGGAACAGGGTGTCCGCATCGGCGGGGCGGGCGAGGGGCAGATAGGTGGTGGCGATAAGGCCGCGCACCAAGGGCAGCAGATGGGGGGTGAACAGCAGCTGATCCGGCGACAGGCCGGCGTGGCGGACGATCTCCGGCGTGTGCCGGTGCTCCAGCACGCCATAGGCTTTGCAGTTGCCGGCCAACTCGCAGAAATGCAGATCCTGGCGCAGGCCCTTGCCGGCGCCGCTGGCGCCCGACTTGGCGTCGCAGACCACGGGCCCGGCGGCCAGCCAGCCGGCTTGCGCCAGCGGCCAGGCGGCGGTGAGGGCCGCGGTGGCGTAGCAGCCGGGGTTAGACACCAGGCGGGCGGCGGCGATGGCGGCGGCGTTTTTTTCCGGCCAGCCGTAGACCGCCTCGGCGAGCAGGGCCGGGGCGGCGTGGGGCAGGCGATACCACTGGGTGAACTCCTCGGCGCCGAGGCGGAAGGCGCCGCTGAGGTCCACGACCCGCACGCCCGCGGCGGCGGCCGCCGCGGCGGCCATCGAGACCTCCGGCGGCGTGGCCAGGAACAGCACGTCCAGGCGGGCGGCGCGCGCCGCCCCCGGCGTGGGCGGCTGGGCGGAGCCGAACTCCCCGGCCAGCTCGGCGGCGGGGTGCGCGCGCAGCAGCCCCGCCACCTCCCGGCCGGCGCAGCCCGAGGCGCCGGCCACGCCCGCCCGGAGCTTCCCCCCGCGGGCGGCCCCGCCCCGGTACCCGCCTCAGACCTGCGGGAGCACCTGCTCGGCGATGAGTTCCAGATGCTCGATGTCACTGAGATCGAGCGCCTGAAGGTAGGTCCGGACAGCACCGATCTCGCCGAATTGCCCGATCTTCGCGACGATCTCGTCCGGCGTGCCGACCAGGCCCTCCTTGCGCAGATCGTCGACATCCCGGCCGATCGCCGCCGCCCGGCGGGCAATCTCGGGCTCGTCCCGGCCGCAGCACACCGTCTGCGCCACCGAGTAGGTCATCGTCGACTCGTCCCGGCCAGCAGCTGCGACCGCGGCCCGCACCCGGTCAAACGCCGCTCGGGTGTCCTCGACGGACTCGAAGCACACGTTGTACTCATCGGCATATGCCGCGGCCAGGCGCGGAGTCCGCCTCGGCCCGCTGCCGCCGATGATGACCGGCGGTGTGGTGCTGATGCAGCGGGCCGACGGCTTCACCGTGTCGCTCAGCTTTCTGCAGATCTTCATCATCCTGTTGACCGTTGCGC
>OFHJ01000050.1_pt1 | contig 46507 bp, 43 predicted proteins | sample 1522001 | NCBI WGS metagenome assembly OFHJ01 (sample SAMEA2464838, study PRJEB22497) | soil metagenome | biome: Grassland; feature: Farmland; material: Clay | place: Australia | collected 2013-02-01 | depth 1.2 m | reverse complement strand
CTCACCCGTTCGCCGCTCGTCGCCAGGATTGCTCCCGCGTTACCGCTCGACTTGCATGTGTTAGGCACGCCGCCAGCGTTCAATCTGAGCCAGGATCAAACTCTTCACTTGAAGATTTTGAGAATCATCAAACAAGAGTGGATCCAAAATGGCCCAACTACTGCTGGACATTTTGGTCACTCGGTCTTAGCGCCAAAGGCTCTTTGACACGAGTCCCCACACAAATTACCTGCCAAACTTTTAAAGAGCATCCGAGCGGCTCGCGCCCGGGTTTCGAGCCTGGCTGCCACGTCTCAGGTGGCGTCCTCGCTCTCGAAGGGGCGGGCAGTATATCCCTCGATCTGCGCCCGTCAACCTTCTTTTTCGCCGCTCCTTCGGCTATCCCCGCCGCCGCTTGCGCGTCGCGCACTCGGCTGCGAGGGGCGCGCAGTATAGCTTTGATCGGGGCCTTGTCAACGAATTGCAATCATTTGGCACTCGCCGCCTCCGGGAGCATCCCGGAGGGCTGGGGCGCGCCACCCGCTGGACGCCATGCCAGGCCCTAAACTCCCTATGAAATCAAGTTATTGCGCACATGTCTGGCGCGCCGTGGATTCCCGGCCAGCTCACGTTGACGTCCGATTTCAGGCCCGCTGGCGCGAGGCCGGAGCGCGGACCGCCGCTCCCCGGCGGCGACGGTCACGCTTTTAGCTCGAGCTTTATCCTGGCAAAGCGTCTCGAGCCCACTTGCAGCACGTGATCTGCGCCCGCCTTGAGCGCCAGCGCGCGGTCCGTGGCGCGCACGCCGTCGATGCGCACCGCGCCCTCCTCGATCTTGCGATTGGCCTCCGAGGTGCTGGCGGTCAGCCCCGCGGCCTTGAGCAGGTTCGCCAGCCTCATCCCGGCGGCATCGACCGGCAGCACCCTCGGCGGCAGGTCCGCCGGCACCGCGCGCTCGCTCACCCGCGCGAGAAACTCGCGCCGCGCCGCGGCGGCGGCCTCGGCCCCGTGGAAACGGGCGGTCAACTCGCCGGCGAGCTCCAGCTTGATGTCGCGCGGGTTGCGCCCCTCGGCGGCCGAGCGCTTCAGCGCGGCGATGTCCGTGAGCGGCCGGAAGGACAACAGCTCGTAGTAGCGCCACATGAGCTCGTCGGAAATCGACATGACCTTGCCGAACATCTCGCCGGGGGCCTCGGCGATGCCGATGTAGTTGCCGAGCGACTTCGACATCTTGTTGACCCCGTCGGTGCCCTCGAGCAGCGGCATGGTCAGCACGACCTGCGGCTCCTGGCCGTAGGCGCTTTGCAGCTGGCGCCCGACCAGGAGGTTGAACTTCTGGTCCGTCCCGCCGAGCTCGACATCGGCCTTCAGCGCCACCGAGTCGTAGCCCTGGGCGAGCGGATAGAGAAACTCGTGGATGGCGATGGGCTGGCCGCTCTTGTATCGCTTGGCGAAGTCGTCGCGCTCGAGCATGCGCGCCACGGTGTAATGGGCGGCGAGGCGCACGAAGTCGGCCGCGCCGAGGGCGTCCAGCCAGCGCGAATTGAAGTCCACCCGGGTGCGCTCCGGGTCGAGGATCTTGAACACCTGGGCTTCGTAGGTGCGGGCATTCGCCTGCACCTCCTCGGCGGTGAGCGCCGGGCGGGTCTGGTTGCGCCCGGTGGGATCGCCGATGCGCCCGGTGAAGTCCCCGATCAGGAAGATGACCTCGTGGCCGAAGCGCTGGAACTGGCGCATCTTGTTGAGCAGCACGGTGTGCCCGAGGTGCAGGTCCGGGGCGGTCGGGTCGAAGCCCGCCTTGACCCGCAGCGGCGCCCCGCGCCGCAGTTTGCGCGTGAGGTCCGCGGTGAGCAGCACTTCGTGGGCGCCGCGCTCGAGTTCGGCCAGTTGGTCGGCCGGCGGACCGGCCAATTCGTCGCTAATAGCCATGGGTGTGGTGCACAGTGGTCCGGGTCGCGCGGCGCCGGGGCCGCGGGGAAAGTGTATGCGATACTTGCCGGGCGTGGACGCCCCCGACCTCAAATCCCCCCAGCTGTACATCAACCGCGAGCTCTCCTTCCTCGAGTTCAACCAGCGCGTGCTCGCGCAGGCCTTCGAGCAGAGCGTGCCGCTGCTCGAGCGGCTGCGATTCCTGTGCATCTCCTCTAGCAACCTCGACGAGTTCTTCGAGATCCGGGTGGCGGGGCTGAAGCAGCTGCAGGAGCTCGGCTCCGGCCAGCTCGCCGCCGACGGCCTCTCGCTCGAGGAGCAGCTCGCCGCCGTCCACGAGCGGGCGCTGCAGCTGGTCGCCGAGCAGTACCGCTGCCTCAACGAGGTGCTGCTGCCCGAACTCGCGGCCCGGGACATCCTGCTGCTCAGCCATGGCGAGTGGTCGGCGCAGGCGCACGAGTGGCTGGAGCGCTATTTCGAGCACGAGGTCGAGCCGGTGCTCAGCCCGCTCGGCCTCGACCCCGCGCGGCCCTTCCCGCGCATCCAGAACAAGAGCCTGAACTTCATCGTGCGGCTCGAGGGGCAGGACGCGTTCGGGCGCAACAGCGAGCTCGCCATCGTGCAGGCGCCGCGCTCGCTGCCGCGGGTCGTGCCGGTGCCCACCGAGGGCACGGGGCGCACCCTCGTACTGCTCACCGGCATCGTGCAGGCCTTCGTGCAGAGGCTGTTCGCCGGCATCCGGGTGGTCGGCTGCTACCAGTTCCGCGTGACCCGCAACAGTGACCTGTTCGTGGACGAGGAGGAGATCGACGACCTGCGCCGCGCGCTCGAGGGAGAGCTCGCGCACCGGCGCTACGGCGCCTCGGTGCGCCTGGAGACCGGGAGCGACTGCCCGGAGGACATCGTGCGGTTCCTGCGGCGGCACTTCGCGCTCGGCGAACTCGACACCTATCACATGCCCGGCCCGGTCAACCTCAACCGCCTCTCGGCGGTGTACGACCTGGTGCAGCGCCCGGACCTGAAGTATCCGCCGTTCACTCCCGGGGTGCCGCGGCGCCTCGCCGGCGGGACGGACATCTTCGCCTGCGTGCGCGAGAAGGACCTGCTGCTGCACCATCCGTACCAGAGCTTCACACCGGTGATGGATTTCGTGCGCCAGGCCGCGGCCGACCCCAACGTGCTGGCGATCAAGCAGACGCTCTACCGCGCGGGCGACGACTCGCCCATCGTCGATGCGCTGGTTGCCGCGGCCAACGCCGGCAAGGACGTCACGGTGATCATCGAGCTGCGCGCGCGCTTCGACGAGGAAGCCAACATCGAGCTGTCCAACCGCCTCCAGGAAGCCGGCGCGCACGTCATGTACGGCGTGGTCGGCTACAAGACGCACGCCAAGCTGGCCCTCGTGGTGCGACGCGAGCCCGGAGGCATCCGGCGCTACTGCCACCTCGGCACCGGCAACTATCATCCGCGCACCGCCCGCCAGTACACCGACTACAGCCTGTTCACCTGCCGCGACGAGGTCGGCCAGGACGTGCACGAGCTGTTCCTCGAGCTCACCAGCCTCACGCGCACACCCAAGCTCAACTGCCTCGTGCAATCCCCGTTCGGCATGCACGAGGCGATGCTCGCCAAGATCGAGCGCGAGGTCGGGCATGCGCGCGCCGGCCGGCGGGCCCGCATCATCGCCAAGATGAACGCGCTGGTCGAGCAGCGGGCCATCGAGGCGCTCTATCGCGCTTCGCGCGCCGGCGTGAGGATCGACCTGATCGTGCGCGGGGTGTGCGCGCTGCGGCCGGGCGTGCCCGGCGTCTCGGAGAACATCGAGGTGCGCTCGATCGTCGGCCGCTTCCTCGAGCACTCGCGCACCTTCTACTTCGAGAACGGGGGGGAGCCGGAGCTGTTCTGCGCGAGCGCGGATTGGATGGAGCGCAATTTCTTTCACCGCGTCGAGGTGGCCTTTCCGATCGAGCGGCCCTCGCACCGCAGCCGGATCCTCGAGAACCTCGAGCTCGCGCTCAAGGACAACTGCCAGGCCTGGCGGCTGCTGCCCGACGGGCGCTACGAGCGGCTCTCGCCCGGGGAGAACCCCAGGCTGTCGCTGCAGGCCGAGCTGCTCGCTCGCAATGCCGCGGGCGGAGTGTTCGGCCCGGGCGGCGCGTGAGGCCCGGCCCGCCCGCGAGCGGGCTCAGCCTTTCGATGCGGCGCCTGCACCTACGATCACGAGCCGCCCCCCGGCCGCGCGCAGGTACTGCACCTCCTGCTGCAGGTCCGCGAGCGTAAGCGGATGATCCTCGAGCCAGCGGACCGGGAACACCAGCCGCAGCGATTTGCCGCGCGCCGTGAGCTTGATTCGCGGCAGCTCATCCCGGCCGCGGCCGCGGTGCAGCAGCACCGCCAGGCGCAACAACACGACCAGGTACAGCCCCTGGCGGTCCCAGGGCGGCACGAGCTCCAGCAGGCTCTCGCGCGAGAGCTTGCGGCGCTGGCCGCCGACCACTCGGGCGAGCAACCGCTGCTCGTCGCGTGAAAACCCCGGCATGTCGGCGTTCTCGAGAAGGTAGGCGCCGTGACGGTGATAGCCGCTGTGGGCGACATCGAGGCCCACCTCGTGCAGCCGCGCCGCCCACTTCAACACCAGGCCGGCCGCGGGCTCGCCGCGCGGCTTCCAGGCCGTCCGCGTGTCTTTCAGCAGCTTCAGCGCGGTCGCTTCAACGCGTCCGGCCTGCTCTGCGTCCACGTGATAACGCAATTGCATGCTGCGCACGGTGCGCTCGCGCGCATCCTCATCGGTGAACCGCCCGACCATGTCGTAGAGCAGCCCCTCACGCAACGCTCCCTCGGCGAATCGCATCTCCTTCACGCGCAACACGGCGAAAATCTCCGCGAGGATGGCGAGCCCGCCGGGGAACACCGGCCGGCGGTCCTCGGTGACGGCTTGGAAGCGCAGGTTTCTGATGTGCCCGGCCGCCACCACGGCGTCGAGCAGACGCCTCAGTCCCGCGGGCCGGATGACCGTGGCCAGGGGATTGATCTCACGGACGGCCTCGGCGATGGCTCGCACCGTCCCCGAGCTGCCCGCGCAGTGCTCCCAGCCGCGCCGGCGGAACGTGGCCTGCAGTGGCGCGAGCTGCGAGCGGGCCGCCACGCGCGCCGCTTGCATGCGCTTGGCGGAGATCTTGCCGTCGCCGAAGAACCGCTCGCTCATGATCACGCAACCCACGCGCAGGCTCTCGAGCTCGATGGGAGTGAACCCCTCGCCGATGATGAGCTCGGTGCTGCCGCCGCCGATGTCGATGACCAGGCGCCTGCCGCGCTCGCGCGGCAGGTTGTGCGCCACCCCCGCATAGATCAGCCGCGCCTCCTCCCTGCCGGAGATGATCTCGATCGGGTGCCCCAGCGCCGCGTGCGCGCGGGTCAGGAACGACTGTTTGCGATGGGCGACGCGCAGCGCGCTGGTGCCTACGGCGCGGACGTTCCCGGCGCGCATGGTGCGCAGCCTCTGTCCGAAGCGCTGCAGGCAGGCGATCGCCCGCGCGGCCACCGCCTCGTCGATGCGGCCGTTTTCCTCGACCCCCGCGGCGAGACGCACCATCTCCCGCAGGCGATCGATGATGACCAGCTGGCCGTGCGAGTACCTCGCCACGACCATGTGGAAGCTGTTGGAGCCGAGATCGACGGCCGCGAGGACCTCGGGAAGGGAGGCTTTGCTGCGCCGGGGGTCGGGTTTGCGGGAGCCGACCGGGCGCGAGCGCACGCTGCGCCGGGCGCTCAGGCGGAGAAGGAGGAGCCGCAGCCGCAGGTGGTCGTGGCGTTGGGGTTGCGGATGACGAACTGCGCCCCGTCCAGCCCTTCGCGGTAGTCGATTTCCGACCCCATGAGGTATTGCACGCTCATGGGGTCGACCAGGAGCTTCACGCCCTGGTTCTCGATGCAGGTGTCGCCGTCCTGGACCTGCTCGTCGAACTCGAACCCGTATTGCAGCCCCGAGCAGCCCCCGCCCTGCACGAACACGCGCAGCATGAGGTTGGGATTGCCTTCGCCGCGGATCAGGTCGCCGACCTTGCGGGCGGCGGCGTCGGTGAACAGGAGGGTCGGGGTCTCTTCGATGACGTCGGTAGCGCTCATGAGGGCAGTCTAGGATCTGCGGCCCCGGAGGTCAAAGCCAACCTCAGGGACTCGAGACGGCGCTCCAGGGATAGGTCTGGGTGAGCGGCGCGATGTCCTTGCGGTGCGAGCGCACCGTGACCGTGAGTTGGGCGGGCCGGAACCCCGGCGGCAGCACCAGGTCTTCCTGGATCTGCTGGTAGTAGCGGAAGCGATAAGCCAGGTCGGAGCGCTGGCCGGTGAGCATTCGATTGTTCAGCGTGGTGCCGTCCGGGCCCTGGCCCTCGACCGACAAGTCCACGGTTCCGCTCACGGTGCCGTCGGGCCGGTCGGCGCGCAGCAAAGAGACATTGACGACGTAGTGCAGCGGCAGCTTGCCCGAGGACAGGCGCACCTCTCCGATGCGCAGTCCGGCCGGCGGGGCACCCTTGACGGCGATGTTGCGGTAGAAGTCGAGCTTCACCGCCTGGCGGGCAATCCTGGCCTGCAGATCGCTGATGGTCTGCGTGACGGCCTGGACTTCGTGGCGGTGGTCCGCGCCCAGAGTCTCGAGCTTGACGACGCGGGTTTGCAGCGCCTGGTTGGATGCTTTGAGCCTCGTGATATCGGCCTGCAGAGCCGCGCGCTGGTGCATCGCCGCGAGGATGCTGTAGCCGGCGACATAGCGGCCCGTCTCGAAGACCAGGTACAGGGCGAGCAGCGCTGCGAGCGCCAGCACGCTCTTCAGCGCCGTCGGGCGCAGGCGGGCCCACGGCCTGCCGGGGCCCGCGTCGGTGTGAGGCTCAGCGGGGGTCGAAGACATTCAATCCGCTCGGGGCGCCGGCTGCGACCGCTCCCCCAGCACCTCGTCCCACCAGGGCGGCAAGGCGGGCTGGCCAGCCGGGAAGGCGAGCGGCGCCAGCTCCGTGAGGGCCCGCCGGTAGACCTTGCGCTTGAAGTAGATCACCTCGCGCACCGGCTCCCAGAACGGCGCCCAGCGCCACTCGTCGAACTCCGGCTCGGCGGTGCTCGTGAAGTCGAACGCCACCGGCTCGTGCCGCAGGCGCAGCAGGAACCAGCGCTGCTTCTGCCCGATGCACAGCGGCAGGCTGTTGCGCCGGACATAGCGCGAGGGCAGGCGATAGCGCAGCCACTCGGCCGTGCGGCCCATGAGCTCGACGTCGCCGACTCGCAGGCCCACCTCCTCGTGCAGCTCGCGGAAGACGGCCTCCTCCAGATCCTCGCCCTCGCGCACGCCGCCTTGGGGGAACTGCCAGCCGCGCCCGCCCGCGCGCGCGCGGCGGCCGAGAAACACATCCCCGCGCTCGCGCATCAACACGATGCCGACGTTGGCCCGAAAGCCGTGCGAGTCGATGATGTCTCTGCCCATGTCCACGCTGTCTCAGGCGCGCTGTTCCGCCAGGGAACGCCGGTCGACCAGATACTCGCGCCCTTGGCGCATCAGTGCAACGAATACGTCAGGATCCCGTGAGAGCACCGCGGTACGGATGCGCTCCACGGCCTTGGACAGCGCCTCGAGGGATTCGGCGCCGTAGTCATTCAGACTCTGGATCTCGTAATAGAGATCGGGGCTCTCCTGCGCCACCGTGCTCGCCACGTCGAGTTGCGCATCGAACGTGGTGCTCGACATTTTTGCGAGTTTCGGCGCGGCCTCGCCGCTTTCGGCGAGCGCGGTGAAGAACGCGATGTTGAGCGCGTGCGACAGGCCCAGCACGTAGGCGATCAGCCGGTCGTGATCCTCGAGGCCCATCACCACCTGCTCGGCCATCGTGGGGGCGAACAGCTCGCGCGCCCCATCGAGCGCCTCGGCGCTGCCGAGATCGACGAAGATGACGTGCCGGCCGGAGAGCAGCTCGGTGTCGGGCCCGAACATCGGATGGATCGAAGTCACCCGGCATCCATGCGACTTCAGCGCCATGAGACCTGCCCGGAGGGGAGATTTCAACGACCCGATGTCGAAGATCACGCCCGTGGGCCGGCGCAGCGCCAGGTCGCGCAGGATCGCGTCGGTCGCCCCCAGCGAGGTGGCCACCACGATGTAGTCGTGCTTCAGATCGGTGGCATGCCAATCCGCCACGCGCGGCACCCCTTGGGGGCCGCCGTGCGGGTCCGCGACCTCCACGTCGAAGCCCTGCGAAGCGAGGAACTGCACGAACCAGCGGCCCATCTTGCCACCGCCGCCGATCACCAGCGCCCGCCGGCCCGAGCCCGTCCCGCGCGCCGCGACACTCGCCTGCTCCTGCGTGGCGAGCGAGGAGCGGATGAGCAGGCGCAGCAGCTCCTCGGCCAGGGCGGGCGACACCCCAGCCTCGAGCGCCGTGTTCCGAGCCCCCATGATGACGTCGCGCTCGCGTGCGTAATCCCGGGTCGGGTGTCCGGTGGCACGTTTCACGCGCGCGACCTCGGTGCCGAGCGCGGTGCGTTCGGCCACCAGCCGGATGAGCTGGCGATCGAGATCGCTCAACCGTTGGCGCAGATCAGCCAGCGTCACGTCACGGGTCATGAGGCCGTTTCCGAGTGAGAATCCAGGTGGACTTCATCCTTGTATCGGGATGCAGCGGGCCCCGCAAGTCCCACGCGTCTCAGTTTCCGTCCCTGCGCGTCCTTCCGGGAGGCGGGCATGAGGGGCCGCGAGCCCCCTGCCAGCGGCCGTCGAATTTCCCGTACCATGGCGGCATGACTCAACCGCTGGAAACCGTCTCCGACCCCCTGCCGGAGGAGCCGCTGACCATTCTCGAGCACTGGCTGGCCGAGGCCTGGCGCGAGCGCCTGCAGCCCAACCCCAATTCGATGGTCCTCGCCACCTGCGATGCGCACGGGCGGCCGGCGGCCCGCGTGGTGCTGTGCAAGGAGGTCGTCCCGCGGCCGGGCTACCTGGTCTTCTTCACCAATTACCTCTCGCACAAGGGCCGGCAGTTGGCGCAGAACCCGCGGGCGGCGGTGGTGCTGCACTGGGATCAACTGCGCCGCCAGGTGCGGATCGAGGGCCCGGTGGTGAAGACTCCCGCGGCCGACAGTGACGCGTATTTCGCGTCCCGGCCCTGGCAGAGCCGTCTCGGCGCTTGGGCGAGCGCACAGAGCGAGCCCACCGCCTCGCGCGAGGCGCTGCGCCAATCGCTCGCGGCAGCGGCCGGCCGCTTCGGCGCGCCGGTACCCGACGATTCCAACGTCCCGGAACCGGATGTCGCGATCCCGCGACCGCCGCACTGGGGCGGCTATCACCTGTGGGCCGAATCGGTGGAGCTGTGGGTGGAGGGAAAGGCCCGCCTGCACGATCGCGGACTGTGGACGCGGACCCTGACGCCGCTGCCGGATGGGTTCGAGCCGGGCCCCTGGCTGGCCACGAGGCTGCAGCCGTAGCGAACCGCAGCGCAGAGTCTTGCGCACAAAGTCGCCAGGAGCGAATTTGGACGGCTGAAGGCCGGCCCCGAAGGGGCGAGGCCCAGGAGGGGCCGGGCAACCCGCCTCGGCGATTTCCGCCCGAGCCTCAAATATCCCCGAAGCGGTGCTGCAGCAGCGCCAGGGCCGCCACCGCGGCGGTCTCGGTGCGCAACACTCTGGGGCCGAGCCGCAGGGCCGTGAAGCCCTGCCCGCACGCGGCGCGCCGCTCGTCCTCGGTCAGCCCGCCTTCCGGACCGATCAGCACGATCAGATCCCCCGCGGGGGGCGCCAGCGCCTCGAGCGCCGCGGACCCCTCCGGCGAGAGCAGCAGCCGCGTGCCGCCCTGAGGCAGAGCGCGCAGGAATTGCACCAGCGCGACCGGCGAGGCGACCTCGGGAACGCGATCGCGGCCGCTCTGCTCGCACGCGGCCACGGCGATGCCCTGCCAGTGACGCCGCTTGCTCTGCGCTTGGCGCGGGTCCAGCCGCACGACGCTGCGCTCGGTCAGCACGGGCACCAGCCGTGACACGCCGAGCTCGGTCGCCTTCTGCACCACCCAGTCCATGCGCTCCCCGCGCGAGACGCCCTGCGCCAGAGTGAGCGGGAGCGGCGACTCGCGACCGACCGCTCGCCGCTCGAGCACGGCCACGGTCACTTCCCCCTTGCGGACCGCCTCGATGCGGGCCGCGTATTCCCCGCCCTCGCCGTCGAACACGATCAGCGCATCGCCGGCGCCGAGACGCAACACACGCGCGATGTGATTGGCGGCATCGCCCTGCACGGCGCACAGGCGGCCCGCCGCCAGGGGCCCGGGCACGTGCACGCGTGTCAGTCGCACGTGGCGAGCTCGATGCCCTCCCGCGCAACCTCGACCATGAGATCGATCTGCTCCGGCGTGACCACGTAGGGAGGCATGAAGTACACGACGTTGCCGATCGGCCGCAGCAACATGCCTCGGCCGAGCGCGTGGCGATAGAGCTTCAGGCCGCGCCGCTCCTGCCAAGGGTAGGGCTGGCGCGAGGCCTTGTCCCGCACCAGCTCCACTGCGGCGATCATGCCGTGCTGGCGGACCTCGGCGACGCGGGGATGGGATTCGAGCTCGCGGACCCGGCTTCCCAAGTGCGCGCTCAGCGCGCGGTTGCGGGTGATCACGTCGTCGGTGCGGAAGATGTCCAAGGTGGCAAGCGCCGCCGTGCAGGCTAGCGGATTGCCCGTGAAGCTGTGCGAGTGCAGGAATGCGTTGAGCTTGATGTACTCGTCGTAGAAGGCGGTGTAGACCGCCTCGGTGGTCAGGACGGCCGACAGCGGCAGGTAGCCGCCGGTCAACCCCTTCGACAGGCACATGAAGTCGGGACGGATGTTCGCCTGCTCACAGGCGAACATCGTGCCGGTGCGGCCGAAGCCGACCGCGATCTCATCGGCAATCAGGTGTACGTCATGACGGTCGCACGCCTCGCGCAGCAGCTCGAGGTAGACCGGGTCGTACATGCGCATGCCGCCCGCGCACTGCACCAGCGGCTCGACGATCACGGCGGCGGTCTCGTGCGCGTGCTTTTCCAGCGCCGCTTCCATGTGCGCGAACTTGCGGCGGGAGTGCCCGGCCCAGCTCTCGCCCGGCTCGCGCTCGTAGCAATCGGGCGAGGGCACGGTGATCACGTCCATGAGAAGGGGTTGATAGACAGCCTTGTAGAGCTGCACGTTGCCCACGGCGAGCGCGCCCAGAGTCTCGCCGTGATAGCTGTTGGACAGCGTGATGAAGCGCGTCTTGGCCGCACGCCCGACGTTGCGCCAGTAGTGGAAGCTCATTTTCACCGCCACTTCCACCGCGGAGGAGCCGTTGTCAGCGTAGAAGCAGCGTGTGAGCCCCCCCGGCGCGAGGGCGGCGAGCTCCTCGGACAGCCGGATCACCGGCTCGTGGGTGCAGCCGGCCAGGATCACCTGCTCCAGGCGATCGAGCTGCTCGCGCACCGCGGCATTGATGCGGGCATTGGCGTGGCCGAAGAGGTTCACCCACCAGGAGCTGGTGGCATCGAGATAGCGGTTGCCCTCGAAATCCTCGAGCCACACGCCCTCGCCGCGGCGGATGGGGATCATCGGCAGCTGCTCGTGATCCTTCATCTGGGTGCAGGGGTGCCAGACGTGGGCGAGGTCGCGGGCGACCCAAGCGGCGTTGTCTCTGGTCATGGCGCCCATTGTGGCATGATGCGCCTTCCTTCGCGCCGCCGACCGCCATGCCCGCCGATCAGCTCCAGTACTTCCCCGTCAGCCTGCCGTTCCTGCTGATTCTCTGGGGCCTGCTGGGGGTCGTGATCGTGCTCGTGTCGCTGCGGCTGCTGCGCTACGCATCCGAGACGATGGGGATCAGGGAGTCGTCGCTGATCGTCATCCTCGCTCTGTCGCTGCTGGGCAGCTACATCAACATTCCGATCGCGCACCTGCCCGCGCACCGCATCCTCACGACCGGCGAGATCAACTTCTTCGGCATGACCTACATCGTTCCCGTGGTGCGCAGGACCGGCGCGACGGTGCTCGCCGTCAACGTGGGAGGCGCGGTGATTCCGATCAGCCTGTCGATCTACCTGCTCGTGAAGCACAACCTGTACGGGCTCGCGGCGATCGGCACGGCGTTCGTCGCAGTGGTCTGCCACTTCCTCGCGCGGCCGGTGCCCGGATTCGGCATCGCGCTGCCGATATTCGTGCCGGCGTCGGCCACGGCCATCATTGCCATCGCGCTCAGCCGGCGCCGCGCGGCCCCGCTCGCCTACATCAGCGGCAGCTTCGGGACGCTGATCGGGGCGGACCTGCTGAACCTCGGCGCGGTTCAGTCCCTGGGGGCGCCGGTCGCCTCGATAGGCGGCGCCGGCACCTTCGACGGGATTTTCGTGACGGGGCTGCTGGCTCTGCTGTACGCAGGCCTCGTCCGGTTCGCGAGGAATTGAGCGATCGGGGACGACTCGACGCTCATGGGCCGCAGCCGTGCTGTGGCATGATCGGGACCGCGGGCACCGCCGCCCCGTGACCGTGCCGACCGGAGCTTCCGTGAATGCTGCACCCACAGCCCCTTCGCTTCACATCGACCCTGCCACCGGCCTGCTGGCCGGAGCGCGGCAGGTGCTCTCGCCGCACTGGGACGAGCGGCCGTCGGGTGTGGCGCCCGACCTCCTCGTCATCCACGGCATCAGCCTGCCGCCTGGGGAATTCGGCGGTCCGTGGATCGAGCAGCTGTTCGCGGGCACCCTGTCCGCCGAAGCGCACCCCGCCTTTCGCAAGATCGCGGAGCTGCGCGTATCGGCCCATTCGCTCATCCGCAGAGACGGCGCGATCACGCAGTTCGTGCCCTTCGGCAAGCGCGCGTGGCACGCCGGCAAGTCGCGTTACCACGGGCGCCGCGCCTGCAACGACTTCTCCATCGGCATCGAGCTGGAAGGCACCGACACGACACCCTACACCGAGGCGCAGTACGAGAGCCTGACGGGGCTGGTCGCGGCGCTGCTGGCGACCTATTCCACTCTGTCGGCAGAGCGCATCGCGGGCCACAGCGACATCGCCCCGGGCCGAAAGCGCGATCCGGGACCGGCCTTCGAATGGATCCGATGGCGCGAGATGCTCTCGAGCCGCCTGCGCGGCTAAGGCCGTCAGCCGGACCGCGGCAGCATGCGTTGCAAACAAGCCACAGCCCGAGACCGCCTTGACGGCCACCGGGAAACGACTATGATCGGACGCATCGCATAATAATAAACACCTTTTTTGGGACACCTTGATGTGTCCAGGAAGCCACATGAATGATGTCCCGACGGCGGGCGATTTCGCACCGGCCTGAGGGGTCCGTATCGAGGGGGGAAGCTGGGCCGCGTGAGCGATCACGCGGCCTCGTTTCTTTATGGGATGGGCTGCAAGCGTTCCAGACGCCTGCAGCAGCCTGCCCATCGGCTTTCTCGGCGTGGCGGCCACGCGTGACGCGTGAAAGGGCCCGGGTTGCTCTTCGCCTCGGTAGTTGCGCAAGCCCCTGGATCACGAGAGGATCGCGCCCCCGCGTGCTCCCAGGGGCCCGCGCCGCGCCCCTGTCCACGCCACCCGCCGGAGACTGTCATCTGATGAAAATCGAGCTGACCGCGCTCGAGGCACGAGTGATCGGATGCCTCATCGAGAAGCAGATCACCACGCCCGACCAGTACCCCCTGTCCCTCAATGCGCTGGTCAACGCATGCAACCAGAAGAGCAACCGGATCCCGGTGCTGGAGCTCGACGAGTCCGCCGTGCGCCAGACGCTCGACGCTCTGGCGAAGAAGCACCTGATCCTGGAGCGCGGGGGCTTCGGCAGCCGCGTCTCGAAGTACCAGCACCTCTTCTGCAACACAGAGTTCGGCACGCTTAAATTCACACCCCAGGAGCTCGCCGTCGTGTGCGAGCTGCTGTTGCGCGGGCCACAGACGCCGGGCGAGCTGCGCAGCCACGCGAGCCGTATGGCCCCCTTCGCCGACGTGTCCGAGGTGGAGGCCATTCTCGAGCAGCTGAGCGAGCGCGAGAGCGGCCCGCTGGTGGTGTGCCTGGCGCGCGAGCCCGGCAGGCGCGAGGCGCGCTACGCGCACCTGTTCAGCGGGGAGCCGGATTCGGCGCCGGCGGCCACCCGGGTCCCGAGCGGCGGTGGCGCCGACGTCGAACCGTCGGGAAGAGCCGGTGACGGCGCGGGTTCATCGACGGCCTCGTCGCACCCGGCGCTCGAGACCCGCTTGCTGCGGCTGGAGTCGCAGGTCCAGACGCTGCGCAGCGAGCTCGCGGAGCTGAAAAAACAGCTGGGGTGTTGAAGCGCGGACCCGGCCGGCCGGCCTGACCGGCCGGACCCGGACGGCCTTCCCGGCGCCGATCGCTCGCCTACTTCGCCGCGGCGCCCGGCCGGCCGGCCGGCCTTTCCGTCACGCCGCCGGAGCCGGAGACGTGCAGGCTCAGGGACTGCGGATGCGAGTGCAGGCGCACATCGCCCGAGCCGCTCACGCCGACCGACACGCTGTTGATCGGGGCGATATCGACATTGCCGCTGCCGGAGACCGACACGCGGGCGTTCATATCGGCCATCCGCGCGAGCAGAATGTCCCCCGAGCCGGAAATGTCGGCCTTCAGATCGCGCGTGGAGCCGCTGCCGCTGATCGTGCCGCTGCCGCTGATCTCGGCGACCAGCCGGTTCTGACGCAGCCCATCGAGATCGACCGAGCCGGAGCCGTCGATCTCGAACCTCGAGTCGTCCACGGTACCGCTGCTGCGGACCGAGCCGCTGCCGTTGATCTGCACGGCGAGCCGGTTCTGATGCAGGCCCGAGAGCTCGACCTTGCCCGAGCTGTTGACCGTGAGCCGCCGCAGCGCGGGCCCGGTGAGCTCGACGTGCACGGTATGCTCGATGTGCGAGCCGAAGCCGATGCACAACGGGATGAGGGACAGGCAGCCGTGCTCCTTCGCCCGGATCCGACCGTTCCCGACGATCAGCTGATCGAGCGTGTGCTCGGGTCCGCGGATGCTCAGGTGCCAGCTCGGTCCGCGGCTGAAGTGCACGTCGGCCGGCACATCGAGCGCCAGATGGTCGGCGCTCCACGGGTAGTCCCGCGAGACGATCCGGCTCGAGTCCGCATGCGCCAGAGACGGCAAGGCGAGCGCGAGGACAGCCAGTCCGACGGACAGCGCCAGGGATAGACTGGCGAAGGCGAGCTTGACGATGCGGTTCATGAGGGCCTCCAAGGCTGGATGAGCACAGAACACACCGGGGCGGGCGAAGTTGCACGCCGAGACCGCATCGATCGGGCCGCAGGTGCGGGCGCCGGGAACGCAAGGTCCCGTGAGTCGCGCACGGCGGTCTCCGGCGCGAGGCGCCGGAGACCGGATCCCCTACCCGCCCTGGCCCCCGGTGCCGCGGCCGCGATCGTGCCGCCAGAGCACTTCGGTGCCCCGTTCGTGGCGCGCCAGCACCCGGGCGAGCACGAACAGCAGGTCCGACAGGCGATTGAGGTAGCGCAGAGACTGCGGATTGACCGTTTCCGCGCGTGCCAGCGTCCACAGGCGCCGCTCGGCGCGCCGGGCGACCGTGCGCGCCAGGTGGCAGGCGGCCGCCGCCGGCCCCCCGCCCGGCAGGATGAACTCCTTCAGGGGAGGCAGCGAGTCGTTGAACCCGTCGAGCTCGGTCTCCAGACGCCCGACCTGCGCGGCGGTGATGACGGTATGGCCCGGAATGCACAGCTCCCCGCCCAGATCGAACAGCTCGTGCTGCAGCTCCGTCAGGCAGCCCGAGACGGCCCCGGGCAGGCCCGGGACGGCCAGCAGCACGCCGATCGCGCTGTTGAGCTCGTCCACGGTGCCGAAGGCCTCCACGCGCGCGCTGTCCTTGGGCACCCGGGTCCCGTCGCCAAGACCGGTGGTGCCGCTATCCCCCGTCCGCGTGTAGATCTTGCTCAGCCGATTGCCCATGCGCCCGTCCCCCAGGATGTCGCGGCGCATTCTGCCAGAGCGCGCGATTGACAGCGCCATGCCCGGCCGGCAATTTGAGCGCCCATGCTCTCCGCAGAACTCCAGGCCGCTCTCGATGCGGCGCAGACCGCCGCCGACGTCATCCGCGGCTTCTACCAGCAAAACCTCGAGGTGCGCACCAAGGCCGACCACACGCCCGTCACAGAGGCCGACGTCCGGGCCGAGAAAGCGATCCACGCCGTGCTGAGCGAGCGGTTCCCCGGATACGGCTTCTACGGCGAGGAAACCGGCCGGCACGACGTGGGCGCCGAGAGCGTCTGGCTAGTCGATCCCATCGACGGCACGAAGTCGTTCGTGCGCGAATGCCCGTTCTTCTCCACCCAGATCGCGCTCATGCGCGCCGGGCGCTTCGTGCTCGGCGTCTCGAGCGCCCCCGCCTACGGCGAGCTCGCCTGGGCCGAAGACGGCGCCGGCGCACATCTCAACGGCAGGCCGATCCACGTCAGCGACACCGCCGATCTCTCGGCGAGCATCGTCTCCACCGGCAACCTGAAGACCCTCGCCCGCTCGCCCCAGTGGCGCAGCCTCGGCGCGCTGATCGGCCGTATCAGCCGCATCCGCGGCTACGGCGACTTCGTGCACTACCACCTGCTCGCGCGCGGCTCGCTCGATGCGGTCATCGAATCCGATGTCAGCATCCTGGACATCGCCGCCCTGAGCGTCATCGTACGCGAGGCCGGGGGCACGTTCACGGATCTGCGCGGGGGCGAGGTGGGGCTGCAGACCACGTCGGTCCTGGCGACCAACGGCCGGTTGCACGGGACGATTCTGCAGGCCCTGGGGTAAAGCGGCCTCGCGAGGCTCCGCGCCCTACCTCGCCACGTGCGTCTCGTCGGCGATCATCTCCTCGAGCCGCTCCAGATCCGGAACGAGCGGATACTCGTTGGCCATGCGCACCTGGCAGATCACCGGGGAGCGCTCGGGGAAGGTGGCCGAGCCCGGACGGATCACATCGGAGCTGACCCGCACCAGCTGCGGGAAGCCCTGCGAGAGAATCGCGAAGTGAGCCAGGCGGGTGCCGAGGCCGGCGAACACCACCATGCGCGTGCGGCCCGAGGACGTGGGCATCGCCCGCCCGCAAACCCCCTCGAAGGACACCAGCGGCACCGGGTTGCCGTTCCAGGGCACGGTGCCGATGTACCACGGCGGGGCGCCGGTCATCTCGGAGGACACCGGCAGGCCCGCCACTTCGGCGACGCAGGCGCGCGGCACGATGAGCCTGCCGTCGGACAGAGGGATCAGCAGGCTGTAGAGTTCCTGGACACGCTCGGCCACGGCCCTACTCTCCCTGCGCCGCGGCGGTATCGACCTCGGCGCCGCCTTCGCGTGCCGCGCGCGCGCGCTCGACCAGCGGCGTGATGGCATCGAGGAGCTCGGTTTCCTGATAGGGCTTGCCGAGATAGTCATCGACGCCGAACTCGATGGCGCGGGCGCGATGTTTTTCGCCGACGCGCGAGGTGATCATGATGATAGGCACGTCCTTCAGGCGCGCATCGTTGCGCACGTGCGCGGCCACTTCGTAGCCGTCCATGCGTGGCATCTCGATGTCGAGCAGGATGATGTCGGGTACGTGATCCTGCAACAGCGCGACCGCGTCCATGCCGTCGCGGGCGGTAAGCACTCGCATACCGTTGCGCTCCAACAGGCGCTGCGTCACGCGCCGCACCGTGATCGAATCGTCCACTACGAGTGCAAACGTACGCCGGTCGTCCCTGTCGCGCGCGATCGGCAGCAGGCCGCGGCCGCGCCACTCGGCGCGCACGAGCGCGCCGATATCGAGGATGATGACGATGCGTCCATCGCCGAGAATGGTCGCCCCGGAGATGCCGCGGATGCTCGAGATCTGCGGGCCGACCGACTTGACCACGATCTCGCGGTTGCCGACCAGCTCGTCGGCCACCAGCGCCGTGGAGTGCTCGCCCGCGCGCACCAACACCACCGGGATGGTCGCATCCTCGCCCACCAGGGGCGAGGGCGTCAGTCCCACGAACACCGCCAGATGCTGGAAGCGGTACTTCTGGCCGCCGTATTCGTACGTCCCCGCCTCCGCCGTGAGGTACTGCTCGACCTGGGCCACCGGCAGCCGCAAAACGCCCTCCACGGTAGGCAGCGGCAGCGCGTAGAGCTCGTCGGCGGTGCGCACGATGAGCGCATGGCTGATGGCCAGGGTGAACGGCAGCCGGATGGTGAATTCCGTGCCTGCGCCGGGTTGGGTCTGCATGTGCAGGGCGCCGCCCAGCCGCTTGATCTCGGTGGCGACCACGTCCATGCCAACGCCGCGGCCGGCCTGCTGCGTGATGCTGCCCGCGGTGGAGAATCCCGGCTCCAGGATGAGCTGCATGGCCTCCTCGTCGCTGATCGGCCCGGGCGGAATCAGCCCCAGCGCCCGCCCCTTGGCGCGGATGGCATCCAGGTTCATGCCCGAGCCGTCGTCCTTGAGCTGCACGACCACCTGCGCCCCCTCGCGCTTGAGGGTCAGCTCGATCTTTCCCATGGGCGGCTTGCCCAGACGCTCGCGATCCTCGGGGCTCTCGATGCCGTGAACGACCGAGTTGCGCAGCATGTGCTCGAACGGCGGCAGCATGCGCTCGAGCACCTGCCGGTCGAGCTCGCCCGCGGCGCCCTCGACGGCGAGTTCCGCCCGCTTGCCGGTGTCCGCGGCGGCTTGGCGAACGATGCGCGCCAGGCGCTGGATGTGCTGTTGGAACGGCACCATGCGCGTGCGCATCAGGCCATTCTGCAGCTCCGTCATGGTACGCGCCTGCTGCTGCAGCAGCGTCTGGGCGTCCTTGCTCAGGTTCTCGAGCAGCTGCTGGAGGCTCGCGACGTCGTTGGCCGTCTCGGCGAGCGCCCGTGAGAACTGCTGAATGGAGGAGTAGCGATCGAGCTCCAGCGGATCGAAGTCGCCGCGGTGGGCGCTTTCCTGATCGTGACGGTTCAGGATCTGCGCCTCGGTCTCGATCTCGAGGCTGCGCAGCTGCTCCTTCAGGCGCGTCACGGTGCGCGAGAGCTCGCCCAGGTTGAAATCGATCGAGCTGCCCTGCTGCTCGAGCCGGGAGCGGGAGATGCTCGCCTCGCCCGCCACATTGAGCAGCTTGTCGAGCAGCTCGGCATCGACGCGCGCCATCTCCGCGCGCTCGGCCGGCGCAACCGGCTCGCGCCCCGGCGGCACCGGCTGCGGGGGGGGGATCAGGGCGGATGGGCTCATCGCAGCCGGCGGCTCGAGCGCGGCCGGCGCTGCCTCCGCGTGCGCGGGCTGCAGAACGGGATAGACCTCGGGGGCCGGGCGGGCCTCGGGCTCCGCCGCGAGCGGCGGGCCCTCTTCCGATGTCAGCTCCGCAGTGGACGCGAGAGGCTCCGCGGGCGAGAGCACGGGCGGCTCGGGTATCTCGGCCGCGAGCGGCTGCGGCTCGGCGGGCGCCGCGGCAGAGCCGACCGCATCGGTCGTGGCCTGGGCCGCCGGCGCGGCCTCCCCGGGCGCCTGAACCGCGGGAATCGGCTCCGCGGGCGAGAGCACGGGCGGTTCGGGTATCTCGGCCGCGAACGGCTGCGGCTCGGCGGGCGCCGCGGCAGAGCCGACCGCATCGGTCGCCGGCGCCGCCGCGCCAGGCGCCTGGACCGCGGAGGTCTGGACCGCGGCCTGCTCTCCGGGGTGGGTCAGCCCTCGGATGCGCGCGATCATGGCGCGAGCCGGCGGCACGCCCTGTCCGTTGGCCACGGTCTCGCGCATGCGCGCGAGCTCGTCCAGGCTGGCCTGGATGACGTCGAACACGGCCTCGCCCGCGGCCAGCCCACCGCTCTCGGCCTGGGCGACCAGGGTCTCGAGTTCGTGGGCGAGATCGCCCATGTTCATGATGCCGGCCATGCGCGCCCCGCCCTTCAGGGTGTGCAGAGCCCGCTTGAGCGCGAATGCACACTCGGCGCTCGCCGGCGCGGCGCGCCACTCGGCGAGGGCCTGCTCGGAAGCTTCGACGAGTTCCAACGCCTCTTCGGTGAAGACCGCGGCGACTTCGGGATCGAAGTCCGCGGGAATCTCGGGTTGCTCGACCGGCGCGTCGGCAGGCGCCGGTCCCGGGGGCGGCGCAGGCGGCTCCTGGCTCGCTTTCTTTTCCCGCGCCGCGCGGGCGATGCGCTCATCGAGCGCCTTCTCGGCCTCGAGCAGCCCCTCGATCAACAGCCGGTGGCCGGCGAAGTAGCCGGTCGTCTCTTCCAGGTGCCCGGCCACCGATTCCATGGCCGTCATGCAATCGGCGAGCAGCCTGAGGTCCGCGGTGCGCAGGCCGAGGCCGCTTTCGAAAGTGCGCCGGATCCAGTGATCGACCGGCTCGGCCAGCCGCGTCCCGATTCGCGCCTGCGCCGTCTTGGAGCTGCCCGCGAGCGTATGACAGGCCCGGTAGACGTCCTCCGGCAACAGATGCGGCTCGGGCGCCTGTGCCTCTCGCTTGAGGAACTCGCGCACCGTAGCCACGTGCGCCTCGGTTTCCCGGGCGTAGATCTCACGCAGCGCCTCGTCGATTCCGCCCTGGGCGGCCGGGGAGCCCGCAGGCTCGGCGATCGCGCTCGGTGGCTCCACGGGCGGCTGCGCGGAGGGCGCTTCCACGGCCGAGGGCTCGGCGGGCGGCAGCACGGCGGGCGGCTCCACGGGCGGCGGCTCCGGGACCGGAGCCGGTTGGGCCTGCGTCTGCCCGAAGACCGCTCGGGGCGCACTCGCCTCGCGTCCCGCGGCCAACGCGTGCGCCGCGGCGGCGACCGCGGCGGAGCCGTTGCCGGAGAGCTGTCCGCCGCGCAGGCGCTCGATGAGCGCCGGCAGCGCGGCGATGGCCTGGCGCAGCGTCTCGACGATCGTCTGGCTGCGCGTCAGCGTGTTGTCGAGCAGGCGGTTCAGAAGGCTCTCGGCGGCCCAGGCGAGCTCTCCGAGCTCGCGCGCGCCCACCATCCGTCCGCTGCCCTTGAGGGTGTGGAAGGAGCGGCGCACGATCTCGAGCGCGTCGCGATCGAGCGGGTTCTGGTCCCAGATCGGGAACTGACGCTGGATCTTCTCGAGCTCCTCCTGCGCCTCCTCGACGAACAGCTTCACCAGCTCGGGGCTCGCGTTTTCGGCGAGCGCGCTCATCTTGGCCGTGGCCGACAGCCCAACGGGCTTGGTGAGTCCCGCTTGGACCAGGTCCGGGACGGTGGCCCCCGTGAGCGTCGCGGACTGGCTCATCAGCACCGTCTTGGCAAACGCCGAGGGCTCGATCGGAGCGAGCGGCGCGGTCTGCGGCGTACGCTCGAGCGCCTGCAGGCACGAGTGGGCGTTGTCCAGCATGTACCAGGGGTCGCTGCGGCCGGCCTGCAGCGTCTCCATGTAGTACTCGATGCTCACGATGGCGTCGGCCAGGCGGTCGAGCCAGCCGGCCGGAAGCTCCGGTGCCCCGGGCCGCATGATGCGCCGCAGCTGCGTGGCGATGCCCTCGAGGATCTCCACGGCGCGGGTCTTCCCGAGCATCAGCAGCGCCGCCTTGAGCCCCCTCACCAGGCCCTGCCAGCTGTCGAGCGCGGCGGCATCGAGGGAGCCGCCCAGGCTCTGCGTGACCGCCTCCTTGATCCAGGCCACGTTCTGAATGCACTCGCGCAGCACCGCGGCCTGCACTTCGCGGAAGTCCCGGTCCTCGTGCTGACCGGCGCTCTCGGCCTCGCCCGCGGGCCGGATCATGCCGACCAGGCTGTCATCGAGCCGGTCCTCGACCGCGATCAAGGCCGCGGCGATCTCGACCAGCGCCGGCTCGCCGGCGGGCTCCGCACCGCTCAAGATGCGCTCCAGCCTCTCGGTCTGCGACTGCACCATGGCGCGCTGCTCGCCGAGGCCCAACACCCCGAGCGTGTCGCCGATCTTGCGCAGCATCAGCACCTGCGGGCTCAGCTCCTCGCCGTCGCGGGCGCCGCGGCGCGCGAACTGCTCGAAAGCCTCTTTCACCTTGCCGAGGTCCTCGCGGATGGCCACGGCCACGGTCTGCATGAGCTTCACGCTCGGGGCCGAGAGACTCTCGCGCTCGAGCTCGATGCTCTCGTCGACCGGCAGCAGCTCCGAGAGGCGGAAGGAGGTGCGCACCGCCGACACCCGCGGACCTGCGCTGTCCGCGCGTCCCACGTAATAGAGCAAGTTGTTCAGCAGGTCGACCGGCGGGCTCTGGCAGTAGCGGGTCTCGCCGAGCTCGTAGAGCCGGCGGATCTCCCGATCCGCCAGTCCCAGCAGCCGCTTGACCGACACCCCGCTCTCGAGTCCGCCCTCGCGCAGCGCCTCGATGAGCGCGCCCACCACCCACCAGAGCTGGAAGACCGGTTGGCGCGTGGCCGAGTGCTCGAGCTTGTCGGCCACCTCCGCGAGCGCCGCGAGGTTGTGGTCGGTGCGCTCGCCGCGGATCCAGCCGATCAGACCCGCCTGGAACTGCGCGCGCAGCCGCCGGCACCACTGCTCGACGCCGAGGGCCGCCTCGCCCGCGGAGGAGGTCCGCGGCTGGGCCTGCTTGTCCGACTTGAGATTGAGGAGCAGCAGCGTGCCCTCGGAGAGCAGCGCGCTGCCGCGCACGGCCCGCAGGTCGTTGAGCAGCGGCAGCAGCACCAGCGCGAGGTCACGCCCGCCGGAAAGCACCCGCTCGAGATACCCCGGCAGCTGCACCAGCGAGCGCAGCAGTGCGTCCAGGCTCTCCGCCTGGCCCTTGCGCTCGGTGACGGTGGCGATGAGATAGTCGGCCACCTGCTCCATTTCCTCGGCGAGCAGCGCGGCCCCGTAGATCTCGAGCACCCGCAGCACGCCCTGCGCCCGATGCAGCTCCTGCTTGCAGCGCTCCAGGAGCGATACGTTGTCCGGCTGCTCGACGTAGCTCTCGATGGCCGTGCGGGCCTCGGCCAGCGTGTGGTTGAGCTCGCGTCCGACCAGCTCCAGTGTTTGGGATGCGATTTCCGACATCGGGCCCTCGGGCGGATCTCAGTTGCCGCCCAGGACAAGCGGCTTCGACCCCGCGAGCGGTCGTCCGGGAACGGGCGGGCCGCCGGGACCGGCACCGGAGAAGGAACTGCCGGGAGACGGCGCCCGAGCCCCGGGAGCGGACTCCGGCGCGCCAGCGCCCGACTCGCCCGGTGCCGCCCCGGGCCGCCGGAATGCGCCGCTGGCCGCGCTCTGCGCGCCGGGCAGACGGAAGCCGGCCGCCGCGCGGCGCAGCCCGGCGGACAGCTCGGCGAGCTGGGAGATGGCCGCCGAGGTGGCATTGGTCGACTCGGTGGTCTGCACGCTGATCTCCTTTAGAACCTGCATGTTGCGCGCGATATTCTGCGCGCCGCTCGCCTGCGCGCGGGCGCTGCCCGAGATGTTCTGCACGAGGCTGGCAATCTGGTTGGAGACCTGCTCGATCTCCCCGAGCGCGGCGCCCGCGTTCTCCGCGAGCAGCGCCCCGCCGACCACGTCGGTCGTGCTGCGCTCCATGGAAACCACCGCCTCGTTGGTATCGGTCTGGATGGTGCGCACCAGCACCTCGATCTGCTTGGTCGCATTGGCCGCGCGCTCGGCGAGCCGCTGCACCTCGTCGGCGACCACCGCGAAACCGCGGCCGGCATCCCCGGCCATGGACGCCTGGATCGAGGCGTTCAGCGCCAGGATGTTGGTCTGCTCGGCGATGTCGTTGATGAGCTCGACGATGTTGCCGATCTCCTGCGAGCTCTCGCCGAGGCGCTTGATGCGCTTGGAGGTCTCCTGGATGGTCTCGCGGATGGCGTTCATGCCGTCGATGGTGCGGCGCACCGCATCGGCGCCCTTGTGGGCGATCTCCACCGAGTGGCGGGCCACGTCGGCGGCACGCTCGGCGTTGCCGGAGACCTCGGCGACGGAGCTGGCCATGCCGGAGGCGGACTCGGTGGCCGAGGCGATCTGCTTCGACTGCGCGCTGCTCGCCTTGGCGAGGTGCTGCGAGAGCGCCTGGGTCTGGCGCGCGGCGCTGTCCAGGTGGATGGCCGACTGGTTGATGGTCGTCACCAGGCCCCTGAGCGCGTCCACCGCGTAGTTGATCGAGTCGGCGATCGCCCCGGTGATCTCCTCCGTGACGGTCGCCTGCACCGTCAGGTCGCCGTCGGCGAGGCTGGAGAGCTCATCGAGCAGGCGCAGGATCGCCTGCTGGTTGCGGTCGTTCTCCTTGCGCTGCTGGTCGGCCGCGAGGCGCTGGTCTTCGACCGTCTTGTTGATCCGCTTGCCGACGACGACCGCCGCGTAGAGCAGCACCCCGGCCGCCGCGAACGCGATGGCCACCGGCAGGTAGCGCACCGACGCGGGCAGGTCTGCCGGCCGCAGCGCCATCACCGCCGCATAGGCGAGGCCGCTTGCGACGGTCAGGCCGCCGGCCACGCTCATCAGGAGAAGCAGCGCCTGAAAGCGCCCCTTGGACGTCCGCTGTCCCTTCATGCCGCCGCCTCCATGAACGCTGCGCTCTCCAGGAGCGAGCGCAGGCTGAGCACCGGCCACTGCTCGCCGCCGCGCCGGAACGCTCCGGCGAGATACGGCTCGCAGCGGGCCATGGTCGGGGGCGCCTCGCCCGAGAATTCCGCTTCCGCGAAGCGGCGGAAGCCGAGCACTTCGTCCACCAGCAGTCCTGCGGGGATCTCGCGATGATTGACGGACACGACACGGGTGGCGCGGCCGACGGGGGTGGAGCCGCTGCCGAGGAACTGGCGCAGGTCAATGACGGGCAGCAACTGGCCGCGCACGTTGGCGAGCCCCCTGATCCAGGGCTTGGCTCCCGGCACGCGGGTCATGCCCGCCGGCACACCCAACACCTCGCGCGTCTCCTCGCGTGCGACCAGATACAGATCGCCCGCCATTCTGAGCGCCACGCCGACCCACTCCCGCTCCTGCGCGCCGTCCTGGCCGCTCTGGGCCGAGACGGCGCGGGCCCGCCGCTCGAGCTCGCACAGCAGCTCAAAGGGCGTATCGCGCAGCGCGTGCAGGGAAGGTGCCTCACTCATGGGGGTGCGCGCAACGATCGGTGGTCGGGAACCGGGCGTTCATGGGGTTCAACTGGCAAGCGCCGAGCGGGCCTTGGCGATCAACTGGTCGGGCGAGACGGGCTTGACCATGTAATCCACCGCGCCCTGGCGCAGTCCCCAGATCCGGTCGGTCTCCTGCCCCTTGGAGGTCACCATGATGATGGGGATTTCCCGCGTGCGCGGATCGTTCACCAGCGCGCGGGTCGCCTGATAGCCGTTCATGCCCGGCATGACGATGTCCATGAAGATCAGGTCGGGGTTCATCTCGCGGGCGAGGCGCACGCCTTCGGCGCCGTCGGCGGCGGCGGCGGTGCGGTAGCCGTGCTTCTCGAGCGCCTTCTGCATCACATGCACTTCGGTCGGCGAGTCATCCACGATCAGAATCAGCGCCATGGCTGTCATCTCCCGATATGGGTCTCGATCGCACTCAGGAGTTCGTCCTTGGTGAAGGGCTTGGTCAGATAGTGCTCGGAGCCCACGATCCGGCCACGCGCGCGATCGAACAGACCGTCCTTGGAGGACAGCATGATCACGGGGATGGAGCGGAAGACCTTGTTGTGCTTGATGAGCGAGCAGGTCTGGTAGCCGTCGAGCCGCGGCATCATGATGTCGACGAACACGATGTCCGGCTGGTGGTCGGCGATTTTCGAGAGCGCATCGAACCCATCGATCGCCGTATAGACCTCGCAGCCCTCCTTGGCAAGCAGGGTCTCGGCCGTGCGCCGGATCGTCTTGCTGTCATCGATCACCAGGACCTTGAGGCCCTGGAGCTTCGCGTTGCTGCCGTTCACGGCCATGCAACTCCTTACCGTCAGGTGGGCTCGAGCGGCCGACATGGCCGGCTCCGAAGCCCTGAAGCGTACACGCAATGTCCGAGGAGCCACCATCGACTCTTCGGTCCCGAGAACTTAAGCAGGTTTTGTTTTAACATATCGGCACGACCCCTGCCATGCGGCCTGCTTCACGTTTTCGGCGAGCCGCGCGGCGCACCCCAAGAACTGCCGGCATCCGCGGCGCCTCGGATCCACTCCCTCGCACTCGCCGCCATCGCGGCTCGCCCCCGACGGGACGGGACCGATCTCGCCTCGGCCGGGCGCGGCGAGCGACGTGGACTCGATGCACGCGAGGCAGGCCGTCGCGACGCCCCAGGCGAAATCGGTCTCCCGCTGCGCTATCCTTCGCTCCGAGAGCCCGCTGCGGGCTCCGTATCCGCCCGCTCGTCGCCGCGCGCGCCCCTCGCGAGCGCGCGCAGGAATCAATCAGAGGCTCCCTGCACATCATGTCCGTCCGTCTCGGCGTCGTCATGGATCCGATCGACGCCATCCATTACGCGAAGGACTCGACGCTTGCCATGCTACTCGCGGCCCAGGCCCGCGGATGGGCGCTCACCTACCTGGAGCAGCGCGACCTGTCGCTGCGCGACGGGGTGGCCTGGGGACGGGCGCGTCCGCTTTCGGTCGCGGCCGACCCCGAGCGCTGGTTCGAGCTCGGCGAGCCGCGCGCCGAGCGCCTCGGCGAGCTCGATTGCATCCTGATGCGCAAAGATCCCCCGTTCGACATCGAATTCATCTACACCACGTACATCCTGGAGAAGGCCGAAGAGCAGGGAGCCCGGGTCGTCAACCGGCCCAGGGGGCTGCGCGACATGAACGAGAAGGTCTACACGGCCTCGTTTCCGCAGTGCTGCGCACCCACCCTCATTACCCGTGACATGGAGGACATGGCGGCATTTCTGCGCGAACACGGCAAGATCGTGTGCAAGCCCCTGCACGGCATGGGCGGCCGCTCGATCTTCGTGCTGGAGCGGCAGGACAAGAACATGTCGGTGGTCTTCGAGACGCTCACCGACTATGGCCAGCGCTTCGCGATCGTCCAGCGCTATCTGCCCGAGATCGTCGAGGGGGGCGATACGCGGGTGATCCTCATCGACGGCGAGCCTCTGCCCTACGTGCTCTCGCGCATCCCGCTGCCCCACGACAATCGCGGCAATCTGGCCGCCGGCGCGCAGGCCGTGGTCCGCCCGATCGGGGAGCGCGAGCGGTGGCTCGCAGGACAGATCGGACCGGCGCTCGCCGCCCAGGACATGCTGTTCGTCGGGCTCGACGTGATCGGCGGCTTCGTCACGGAGATCAACGTCACGAGCCCGACGGGCATTCGCGAGATCGAGAAGCACTCCCCGATCGACATCGCCGGCCGATTGATGGATGCGATCGAGCGGCGGCTCGGCGCCGGCGCAGGCCCCGCACCCGCCCCCTGACACGCATGGCCTCGCGCGTGGCACCCCTGCGGGCAACCCGCGCCTCCCGGGACCGGCTGCTCGTCATGCTGTTTCTCGTCGCGGCGCTGCACGGCCTGCTGATCCTGGGCGTGACCTTCCACTCACCGCTCGCGGGCGGCCGCGGCGGCCGGGGCCTGCAGGTGCTGCTGGTCTCCACCCAACTGCCCAGCGCACCGCATAACGCCACGGCGGCCTACCTCGCGCAGCGCACTCAGCTCGGCTCCGGCAATACCCGCGCCCAGGTCGCGCCCCGCAGGCCCGCGCCTTCGGGAACGCCGCGGGGCGCCACCGGAGGCACCGCCGCGGCGCCCTCCGGAGGCACCGCCGGCCGGAGCTCGGCCGAGCCGGTGCTCACCACGCGGGGCTTCAGCTGGCGCACACGGGTCGACTACCTGACCGCCGGCCAGGCCGGCGCGAGCGAGGCGGCGCCGCCCGGAGGCCGCGCGCAGGCGGCAAGCGGGTCGAGCACGGGACCGACACGCCTCAGCGGACCGAAGCGGGAGCTGTGGGTGAGCCCGGACACCCGCTCGGCCCTCGTCGCCCCGTACCTGGTGGCCTGGCGGCGCAAGGTCGAGCGCATCGGAACGCTGAACTTCCCCCTGGCCGCCCGCCACGCCAGCCCGCAGGCCAACCCCGTGATCGAGGTGCAGATCGATGCCAATGGGACTCTGGCCCGGGCCGTCATCCGCCGCTCCAGCGGCGATCCGGCGCTGGATCACGCGGCGCTCACCATCCTGCGCCTCGCCAGCCCCTTCGCCCCCTTCCCGCCGGACCTCGCCCGCCGCTACTCGGTGCTGCGGTTCACCTATGAGTGGCAGTTCGTGGGCGGACGGGTCCATGGCACCGTAACCGTGCCTTGAGCCGCGGGCGCCACATCCCCATACTGGGGGCATGGGCGAGCACGGCAGCAAGACGCGCGGCACTGCGCAGAAATCCGAAGTCGGCCAGGAGGCCGATACGCGCAAGCGCGCCCGCAAGGCGGCGCGCGCCACGCAGCCGCAGGCGGCGGGCCTCGACGGCCTGACCAATCACCTGCTGATCGCCATGCCTTCGCTGAGCGATCCCAACTTCGCCCAGACCGTGGCGCTCGTGTGCGAGCACACCGATCGCGGCGCGCTCGGCATCGTGCTCAACAAGCCGCTGCCGATGCGCCTCTCGGACGTGTTCTTGCAGATGCAGCTCACCCCCTCGAGCGAGATCGTCGCGGCCCAGCCGGTGCTGTGCGGCGGCCCCGTGCACACCGACCGGGGGTTCGTGCTGCACAGGCCGGGCGGACACTGGGACCATACCCACAAGGTCTCGGACACCATCCAGGTGACGACCTCGCGCGACGTGCTGGCCGCCATGGCGCGCGGCGAGGGGCCGGCGGATGCGTTCATCGCCCTGGGCTATGCCGGCTGGGAGTCCGGACAGCTCGAGCGGGAAATCCGCGACAACGCCTGGATGTCCGTGCCGGTGGACGCGCGGGTGGTCTTCGAGCTGCCCTTCGAGGATCGCTGGAGCGGCGCTTGGCGGCTGCTCGGCGTCAATGTCGGCCAGGTGAGCCTCACCGCCGGACATGCCTGAGGCCGTACAGACCGTTCTCGCCTTCGACTTCGGACTCAAACGCATTGGCATCGCCGCCGGAGACACGCTGACGGCGAGGGCCTCGCCGCGCCCGGCCGCACCGGTGGGCCGCGCCGGACCGGACTGGGCGGCGATCGAGCGGGAAGTGCGCTCGCTCAAGCCCGCGCGGCTGGTCGTGGGCGCCCCGTATAATGTGGACGGCACGGCCGGGGCGCTGCTGCCGAGCGTGCGCCGCTTCGCCCGTGAGCTCGCGCGCCGCTTCGCTCTTCCCGTCAGCCTGGTCGATGAGCGCTTCTCGTCCCTGGAGGCGAGCGCGGTGCTCAAAGCCCGGCGCTGCGCCGGCGAGCGCCGGCGGACGCGCCACGCGGATATCGACAGCGCCGCCGCGGCGGTCATCCTCGAGCGCTGGCTTTCGGGAGAGGGAGCGGAAGAACTGACGTGTTGAGGCAAGAGACATCATGACCCAGCAGCTCCGTGCGGACGGCGGCCTGAGACATCTGATCACCCTCGACGGCCTGCCGCGGCCGCTGATCGAGCGGCTGCTCGATCACGCCCAGCGCTACGTGCGGCCGCTCGGCGAGAAGCCGCCGGCCAGCCAGGCGCTGGCGGGCCGCACCGTCGCCAACCTGTTCACCGAGCCCTCCACGCGCACGCGCGTCTCGTTCGAGCTCGCGGCCAAGCGCCTGGGCGCCGACGTGGTGAACCTGGAGGTGCAGCTGTCCTCGCGCGTCAAGGGCGAGAGCATGCTGGACACGGTTTACACGCTTCAATCGGTGCACGTGGATGTCATGGTCATCCGGGATGCCGAGACGGGCGTGCACGGGACGGTGGCTGCGCACGTTGCACCGCACGTCAGCATCCTGTCCGCAGGGGAATCGCACGTTGCGCATCCGACGCAGGGTCTGCTGGATGCGTTGACCGTCCGCCAGCACAAGGGACGATTCGACAATCTCGCCATCGCCATCGTGGGCGACATACGCCACTCACGCGTCGCCCGCTCGGCCTATCACGTGTTCAGCGCCCTTGGCGTGCCCGACCTGCGCATCGTCGCCCCGCGCGCCCTGATGCCCGAGCCCGAGGAATTCGGCGGCTGCACGCGCCATACCACGCTGGACGGCGGCCTGAAGGACGCCGACGTCGTGATGATGCTGCGCATCCAGAAAGAGCGCATGGCGCAGGCGGACCTGCCCGACGCAGACGGCTACTTCGCCAACTACGGCCTGACGGCACAGCGGCTGGCGGCGGCCCGCCCGGATGCCATCGTCATGCATCCGCAGCCGATGAACCGCGGCATCGAAATCGCCTCCGACGTGGCCGACGGTCCGCGCTCGGCCATTCGCGACCAGGTGCGAAACGGCGTGGCGGTGCGCATGGCGGTGCTGGCCGAGGTGATCGCCTCGCGAGGCGCTTCGTGACAAAATCGTCCGGAACGATTTTGGACGGCGATAGCCGGCCCAAGGGGGTGTCCCCATGAATCGCCCCTCGGAAACTCGGATCTCAGAGGGCGCAGGGACGGAGCCTCGCAACCGCGGGATGCGCGGCACGCTGTACCTGGAGGAAGGGACCGTCCTGCAGCACACCGGGTACGAGGGCGAGCAGTTCGTGCTGCGGCTCTCGGCTCCGGACTGCGCCGCGCACGCCGAGCCGGGCCAGTTCGTCCACCTGACCTGCGACCCGGCGATCCCGATGCGCCGGCCGCTGTCGATCCTGCGCGTCTCGCAGGCGGAGGGCTGGATCGAGCTGCTTTACAAGGTCGTCGGCCCTGGCCTGAAGGCGCTGTCGGCCCGCCAGGCCGGCGAGACCCTCAGCCTGATCGGCCCGATCGGCCGCCCGTTCGCGGCGCATTCCGATCGCCCCCGCGCCGTGCTGATCGGCGGCGGCGTGGGCATCCCGCCGATGATCTTCCTGGCCGAGCGGCTCCGAGGCAGTCCCGACGCCTACGAGCCGCTGGTGCTCATGGGCTCGGAGATTCCCTTTCCGTTCCACGCGCGCCCGTCGACGCTCGTGGTGCCCGGCATGCCGGCGGGCACCATCGCGTGCATGCCGCTGCTCGAGCAGTGGGGAGTGGCGAGCCGGCTGGCGAGCCGGGCGGGCTTTCCGGGGTGTTTCGAAGGCTATGTCACCGAGCTCGCCGGCGAGTGGCTGGGCTCGCTCTCGGGCGCGGAGCTCGAGGAGGTGGAGCTGTTCGCGTGCGGGCCGACACCGATGCTGGCGGCGGCGGCACAGCTGGCGCGGCGCTACGCGGTGCCCTGCCAGGTGTCGCTGGAGGAGTTCATGGCCTGCGGGGTCGGCGGATGCGCCGGCTGCACGGTGCGGGTGCGCACGCCGGAGGGGGACGCGATGAAGCGGGTGTGCGTGGACGGGCCGGTATTCGACGCGCTGGCGGTGTTTTAGCCGAAGTTGATCTTGGCTTCGAGGTTGGCGCGCGAGTCGGCGTTGGAGAGCACATCGGCGAGCTCGACGCGGCCCTGCTTGTACAGCTCGTAGAGCGCGACGTCGAAGCTGCGCACGCCGCGCTCGCCGCTGGCGGCGATCGCCTCCTTGACGCCCACGATGTCCCCCTTGCCGATGAGGTCCGAGACGTGCGGCGTGTTGAGCATCACCTCGACGGCCGCGACTCGGCGCCCGTCCTTGCCCATGACCAGCCGCTGCGACAGGATGCCGCGCAGGTACTGCGACAGGTCGAGAAAGACCTGCGCGTGCTGCTCGCTGGGGAACAGGTTGATGATGCGGTCGAGCGCCTGGGCGCAGTTGTTCGAGTGCAGCGTCGAGAGCACGAGGTGCCCGGTGCCCGAGAGCTGGATGGCCGCTTCCATGCTCTCCCGATCGCGGATCTCGCCGATGAGGATCACGTCCGGCGCCGCGCGCAGCACCCCGCGCAGCGCACGCGAGAAGGACTTGGTATCGAGCCCCACCTCGCGCTGGTTGACGATCGAGCGCTTGTTGGCGTGCAGGAACTCGATCGGGTCCTCGATGGTCAGGATGTGGTCCGAGACGCTCTCGTTGCGCAGGTTGACCATGGCGGCGAGCGTGGTCGACTTGCCCGAGCCGGTCGCGCCGACCACCAGGACCAGCCCGCGCTTCATCATGGTCAGCTCGGCGACGGACTGCGGCAGCCCGAGAGATTCCAGGCGGGGCATGTCCGCCGAGATGTAGCGCAGCACCACCGCCGGGTAGCCGCGCTGCATGAACACGTTGACCCGAAAGCGCCCGAGGCCGGCCTCGGAGATCGCGAAATCGAGCTCGAGCTCTCTCGCGAAGCACTCACGCTGCTCGGGCGTCATGAGCGCCAGGGCGGTCTGCCGCACCATCTGCGGCGTGAGCACATGCTTGTTGACCGGAAGGATCTGCCCTTCGATCTTGATCTTGATCGGGGCGTTGCAGGCGAAGAACAGGTCCGAGGCCTTGCGCTCGGCCATCAGCTTGAACAGCGGCTGGGTGTTGATGTGCGGGGCGCCACCCGCGCCGCCCTGGGACAGCGCGCCGAATCCGCCCGTGCTCTCCGCCTTGGCCTCCGGCTCCGACAGCGGCGGCGGCTGTATCAGGGTGGTCTCGCTCACAGCGACTTGCCCTCCTGCTCCTCGACGATGCTCAGGCCCTCGTCCTCGAGCTTCGGGGCCTGCCGGCGGCTCTCGAGCTTCACGCGCAGACGCAGCTCGTTCTTCGAGTCGGCGTTGCGCAGCGCATCCTCGTAGGAGATGAGGCCCGCCTCGTACAGCTCGAACAGCGCCTGGTCGAAGGTCTTCATGCCGAGGCGGTTCGAGCGCGCCATGACGTCGCGGATCTTGACCACCTCGCCCTTGAAGATCAGCTCCTGGATGAGCGGGGAGTTGAGCATGATCTCGGCGGCGGCGATGCGCCCGCCGCCGCCCGCGCGCGGCACCAGCCGCTGGGAGACGAAAGCGCGTATGTTGAGCGACAGGTCCATCAAGAGCTGCTCGCGCCGCTCGTCCGGGAAGAAGTTGATGATGCGGTCCAGCGCCTGGTTGGCGTTGTTGGCATGCAGCGTGGAGAACACCAGGTGTCCGGTCTCGGCGAACTGCACGGCGTACTCCATGGTCTCGCGGTCGCGGATCTCGCCGATGTAGATGACGTCCGGAGCCTGCCGCAGGACGTTCTTGAGCGCCACGTGCCAGGAGTCCGTATCGACTCCGACGTCGCGGTGAGTGATGACGCATCCCCGGTGCTGATGGATGAACTCCACCGGATCTTCGATGGTGACGATGTGCCCGCGGGTCTTCTCGTTACGGTAGCCGACCATGGCCGCGAGCGTGGTCGACTTGCCCGAGCCGGTGCCGCCCGCGACCACCACCATGCCGCGCTTCGACAGCGACAGCTCCTTGAGGATCGGCGGCAGGTCGAGCTCTTCGAAGGTAGGGATCTTGGCGTTGATCATGCGCATCACGCAGCCGGTGGCCGTCTGCTGCACGAAGGCGCTGACGCGAAAGCGTCCGATCCCGGGCGGGGCGATCGCGAAGTTGCACTCCTTGGTCGCATCGAACTCGCGCGACTGGCGGTCGTTCATCAGCGAGCGCACCAGGGTGGCGGACTGCTCGGCGGTGAGCGCGCGCTCGCTCTGCGGGCGCACGTCCCCGTCGATCTTCAAGGCGGGCGGGAAGCCTGCGGTGAGGAACAGGTCCGAGGCCTTCCTCTCGACCATCCGCTTGAGCAGGTCATGAATCAGCTTGATCGCTTGATCACGGTCCATAGAGCCCCCCGCGCGCCCATCTTTCGACAGGCTCTTCCCGGCGCTCTTGGCGCCGTTTCATGTTCGGGGTTCGCCCGGCGAACCCCGTTGAACCCTGCACGCAGTGCATCTAAAGAGCGTCCTTGTTCTGGGCTTTGAAGCGCGCCTCCTCCTTGCTCACCAGTCCCTTGGACAGCAGGTCCTGCAGGCACTGGTCGAGGGTCTGCATGCCGCTCGCCTGACCGGTCTGGATGGACGAGTACATCTGGGCGATCTTGCCTTCGCGGATCAGATTGCGGATCGCGGGCGTGCCGATCATGATCTCGTGGGCGGCGACGCGGCCGCCGCCGATGCGCTTCAGCAGCGTCTGCGAAATCACCGCGCGCAGCGACTCGGACAGCATCGAGCGCACCATGTCCTTCTCGGCCGCGGGAAACACGTCGACCACGCGGTCGATGGTCTTGGCCGCGGAGCTGGTGTGCAGGGTGCCGAAGACCAGGTGGCCGGTTTCCGCGGCGGTGAGCGCGAGACGGATGGTCTCGAGATCGCGCATCTCGCCGACCAGGACGACGTCCGGGTCTTCGCGCAGCGCCGAGCGCAGCGCCTCGCTGAACCCGAGCGTATCTCGGTGCACCTCGCGCTGGTTCACCAGGCAGCGCTTGGACTCGTGCACGAACTCGATCGGGTCCTCGATGGTGATGATGTGGTCCGGGCGGTTGTCGTTGCAGTGGTTGACCATGCCCGCGAGCGTGGTCGACTTGCCCGAGCCCGTCGGCCCGGTCACCAGCACCAGGCCGCGCGGCAGCATGCACAGGTCGCGGAAGATCTTCGGCGCCTTGAGGTCATCGAGCGACTGGATGAGCGAGGGAATGTTGCGGAACACCGCGCCGGCGCCGCGGTTCTGGTTGAACGCATTGACGCGAAAGCGCGCGAGCTTCGGGATCTCGAACGAGAAGTCGGTTTCGAAGAACTCCTCGAAGGCCTTGCGCTGCTTGTCGTTCATGATGTCATACACCATGCTGTGCACCTCCTTGTGGGCAAGCGGCGGCATATTGATCCGCTTCATGTCGCCGTCGACGCGGATCATGGGTGGGACTCCCGCGGACAGGTGCAGGTCCGAGGCGTTGTTCTTGACGGCGAAGGCGAGCAGCTGCGCGATATCGACCATCGGATCTCCGTTCGAGGCGGACGGGGTGCATCCTCTGTCCGAACCGTCGGGCGAGTATAGCGGAGGGGTTCGGGCGTCCATATGTTAAGGGTTTCGCAGAATTTGGCGCGGCGTGTGCAAGATCTCCGTGAGCGTATCGCAGCGGCGGCGGCGAGCTCGGGGCGAAGTGCGGACTCGGTCACACTTCTGGCCGTGGCCAAGGCCCAGCCTGCCGAGCAGGTCCGCGCAGTCGCCGGGGAAGGCGTGCGGGACATCGGGGAGAGCTATCTCGATGAGGCGCTCGGCAAGCTCGCGGCCCTGGAGGACCTGCCGCTCACCTGGCACTTCATCGGGCGGCTGCAGGCCAATAAGACCCGGCCGGTGGCGGAGCGCTTCGCCTGGGTGCACGGGATCGATCGGCTGCGCATCGCCCGGCGGCTCTCGGCGCAGCGCCCCTTCCACGCCCCGGCGCTCAACGTGTGCATCCAGGTGAATCTGGCGGCCGAGGCCACCAAGGGGGGCGCGTCGCCGGCGGAGCTGCCGGCCCTCGCGGCGCAGATCGCCGCCCTGCCCCGCCTGAGGCTGCGCGGGCTCATGTGCATTCCGCCGGAGGAAGCCGACCCCGCCCGCCAGCGGCAGTGGTTCGCCGAGCTGCGCGGCCTCCAAGAGGAATTGAACGCCGCCGGTGCCGGTCTGGACACCCTGTCCATGGGCATGAGCGGGGATTTCGAGAGCGCCATTCTGGAAGGAGCGACCGTGGTGCGCATCGGCACGGCGCTGTTCGGTCCGCGGCCGGCGCCCAGCGTCTCTCAGCCCCCCGGATGAGGCGCGACGCACCCTCTTTGACCGGGCGGGGTTGTCGGCGAAGCGCTGAAAAACCCTTGCCCCGCTCACGCGCCGGACGGGCGCCGGGCGGTCGGGCTTTTGGTAAAGTGACGCGACTGACACCACGGCGCACGTGCGCAACCGCTACAATCCGGCGCTTGTGCTCTCGCCCCTCGCGAAGGCCGGGGGATATCCAGGATCAGAAGGCTGACGCTCTAACCGGCGCACGCACCATGTACATTTGCCGAACGCACGCTCGCCGACTCCCCCGCGCCGTATCCGCTTCCCGCAGACCGCACGGGAAATCCTCTCTCGCGGGCCGCCGGCCGGACAGCCCGCGGGCCGATACGCTGGCTATGGGAACAGTCTCTCCCGCCCGGCCGATTCGACAGCGGCCCGGGCGCTGCGGCCCCGGCGGCGAAATCCAGGCGCCGAAGATCAGACGATGAATCTCGATCTGGCGATTCTCGGAGGCGGCAACATGGGCCGCGCGCTGATCGGTGGTCTGCTGCGCCAGGGAGTGCGCGCCGAGCGGATCGCCGTCGGGGAGAGCAAGCCGGAGGCCCGCGAGAGTCTGTCGCGGGAATTCGGCATCCGCGCCACCGCGGATAACGCCGAAGCCATACGCGGCGCCAACGTCGTGCTCATCGCGGTCAAGCCTCAGCACGTGCAGGCGGTTCTCGCGCCCCTCAGGGCGCAGTTGGAGCAATCGCGTCCCGTGTGTTTGTCTGTTGCGGCCGGGGTACGCATCCGCGCGCTGCGCGAGTGGTGCGGAACGGACGTACCGGTGATCCGCGCGATGCCCAACCGGCCCGCCCTGGTCGGGGCCGGCATCACGGGACTGTTCGCCGGCGCGCAGGTCGACGCCGCGCGTTACGCGTTGGCCGAGCAAGTCATGCGGTCGGTGGGCGAAGTCGTCCGTGTCGACACGGAGGACGCGCTGGACGTGGTCACCGCGCTCTCCGGGAGCGGACCGGCCTATTTCTTCCGCCTCGCCGAGCTGATGGCGCAGGCGGGCGCCGACCTCGGCCTCGCGCCGGAGGCGGCGCAGCGGCTTGCGGTGGCCACGCTGCACGGCGCGGGCCTGCTCGCGCACACCGGCGAGGATCTGGCGCGCCTGCGCCAGGAGGTGACCTCCAAGGGCGGCACCACCGAGGCGGCGCTGCGCACCCTGGAGGAGGCCGGGATCGCAGACATCGTGTCGCGAGCCCTGCAGGCGGCGGCCCGGCGCAGCCGCGAGCTCGCGGAACAGTTCGGCCCGAGGTGAGCGGAGCTTTTTGACACCATGAGCGCCCTGATCTACATCATCGAGACGCTGCTGTCGCTTGCGCTGTTCGTGGTGCTGGCGCGACTGTTGCTGCAATTGACGCGGGGCGATTTCCGCAATCCGCTCTGCCAGGCCGTGGTGCGGATGACCAATCCGCTCATCCTGCCGCTGCGGCGCGTGCTGCCTCCGATCGGCAGGGTCGACACGGCCTCGGTCGTGGCGGTCGTGCTCGTCGCCGCCATCGAGGTGGCGGTGCTGTTCGCTTTGCAGGGCATCACCTGGGCAAGCCCCCTGATGTGGGTGCACGTCGTGGCGCTCGAGATCGCGCGCACCCTGCTGTGGACCTATTTCTACGCCATCATCGTGTATGCGCTGCTGAGCCTCGTGGCTCCGGGGGGCTATTCCCCGCTGCAATCGGTGCTCTCCTCGCTGTGCGAGCCGGTGTTGCGGCCCTTCCGGCGGCTGATCCCCGCGATCGCCGGTCTGGATCTGTCCCCGCTCTGGGCATGCATCATCATCCAGGCCGTGATCATTCTGCTGCACTCGCCCCTGCTCTGAGCGGACCCCGGGCATGAGCGCGGCGCCGGATTGGTACGAGATGCGCGGGCAGGACTGCCTGCTGCGCGTGAGGGTTCAGCCGCGTTCATCCCGCGAAGGGATCGACGGCGTGCGCAACGGCAGACTTCGCGTGCGAGTCTGCTCGCCTCCCGCGGACGGAGCCGCCAATGAGAGCCTCATTCGCCTGCTGGCGCATGCACTTGGCGTGCCTAAAACACACATTTCGCTGCTCCGCGGCGCGAAAAACCGCGACAAAGACCTGCTGGCGCGAGGCACCGGCGCCCGCGCAGGCCCGATCGGCGCCCTCCTGGCGCCCGAAGCCCGCGCCGAGGGGCGCGCGGAGCGGGTCACGTTCCGACCGGCGTCGCGAAAACCCTGAAAAAAAAGCGTTTCGGCAGCTGCCCGAACGAAAAAAAACAGTTGCGCGTGCGCTCCCATGTGCTATTTTCCGCGGCGTTTACAATCGGCGCGGCTGCACAACAGCGCGCTCTATCTTTCACTCGAGGAGTGGCGCAATATGGCGAAAAAGGGTAGCGCTCCGACCAAGTCGGAAGTCCTGACTCAAATTTCCAAAGACACGGGGCTCTCCCGCAAGCAGGTCGGCGGTGTGTTCGATTCGCTCAACGGCGTAATCAAGAAGAGCCTGCGCAGCAATGGCCTGTTCACCATGCCGGGGCTGCTGAAGATGAAGGTCGTGAAGAAGCCGGCCACGAAGGCGCGCGAGGGAGTCAACCCGTTCACCGGGGAGAAGATGATGTTCAAGGCAAAGCCGGCCAGCAAGAAGGTCCGCGTGATGCCGCTGAAGAACCTCAAGGCGATGGTCAACTCTTGATCATGCGCTGAGGCGCAGATCCAACGGGGTTCGCGGAGCGAACCCCGTTATTTGACCGGCGGCGCGCGCCGGGAAGACCCCAAGGATGCCGACGTTCAGTTCCCGGACGTCAGAAACTCAACGACCGTCTGGCGCAGCTCGTGCAGGCGGCCGTGAAAAAAATGCCCGGCGCCGGAGAACCGGCGAATCTCGGGCGCCGGGGACTGCCGCTGCGCCCACTCAAGCACGGCCGCCGGTTCGATCACCTCGTCGGCATCTCCCTGAACCAACAGCCACCGGCCCTGCGGCGAGGGCGCATCCTCCAGGGCGACGCGCGTGATTCCCGGCGCCACCGTCACCAGGGTCTCGGGGCGGGCGTGCGGCGCGGCGCGCACGGCCACGGCCGCACCGAAGGAAAATCCTGCCAGCCACAGCGCCGCCCCGGGCCAGCGCCGCCGGCCATAGCCGATGACGGCCAGAGCGTCCTCGGTCTCTCCACGGCCCTCGTCGTAGGCGCCCGCGCTCGCCCCGACCCCGCGGAAGTTGAAGCGGATGGCCGGCGCCCCGCACTCCACGAACGCGCGGGCCAGGGTGTAGACAACCTTGTTGTCGAGCGTGCCGCCGTAAAGCGGGTGCGGATGGCACACGACCCCGAAGGCGGCCGGCGCAACGCCCTCCGGCTCGTCCGCGGCGGTCTCGACCAACGCCTCCAGCGCACCGCTGGGTCCCGGCAGGGTGAGCCGCTCGGCGCGCGGCGGCCTCACGCGCCGGGGGTCTCGGTGAGCGACACCAGCAGCCGGTTGAGCCGTTGCACGAACTGCACCGGGTTGCCGAGCTGGCCACCCTCGGCGAGCTGGGCCTGCTCGTGCAGCAGCAGCGAGAGCTCCTTGAAGCGCGCCTCGTCGTCGAGTCCCTCGAGGTATTTGACCAGGGGATGCCCGACATTGAGCTCGAGCGCGGGCTTGGATTCCGGGACTTTCTGGCCCGCCGCCTCGAGCATGCGGCGCAGCCCCGCGCTCAGGTCGTGCTCATCGAGCACCAGGCAGGCCGGCGAGTCCTTCAGGCGCGTGCTCACGCGGACCTCGAGGATGCCGTCGCCGATGGCGTCCTTCACCTTCTTGAGCAGGCCCTTGTTCTCCTTGAGCGCCTCCTCGTGCTGCTTGCGCTCCGCCTCGCTCTCGAGCGTCCCCAGCGCGAGATCGCCGCGCGAGGCATCCTTGAATTTCTTGCCCTCGAAGTCCTCGAGCTGGCCCATGACCCACTCGTCTATGCGCTGGTCGAGCAGCAACACCTCCAGGCCGCGCTCGGTGAGCTGCTCGATGTAGGGACTCTTGCGCGCCGCCGCGACGCTTTCGGCGATGATGTAATAGATGCGGTCCTGCCCGGGCTTCATGCGCTCGAGGTATTGCGCCAGGCCGACCACGGGCTCGTCCGAGGCCTCGTGCGTGCTGGCAAAGCGCAGCAGCGGCAGCAGGGCCGGCCGGTTGGCGACGTCCTGCCCGACGCCTTCCTTGAGCACGGTCCCGAATTCCTTCCAGAACGCGGCGTACTTCTCGGGCTCGTCCTTGGCGAGCTTTCCGAGCAGGTCGAGCACGCGCTTGGTGAGTCCGCTGCGGATCGCCTCGACCTCCGGCTCCTGCTGCAGCAGCTCTCGCGAGACATTGAGCGGCAGGTCGCTCGAGTCGACCACGCCTTTGACGAAGCGCAGATACAGCGGCAGGAACTGCTCGGCATCGTCCATGATGAACACGCGCTTCACGTACAGCTTCAGTCCGTGCGCGGCATCGCGATGCCACAGGTCGAACGGCGCTCGGGCCGGGATGTACAGCAGGCTCGTGTACTCGCGCTTGCCCTCGACGCGGTTGTGGCTCCAGGTGAGCGGCTCGGTGAAATCGTGCGCCAGGTGCTGGTAGAACTGGCGGTATTCCTCGTCCGGGATCTCCGCGCGGGGCCTCACCCACAGCGCCTTGGCCTGGTTGACGGTCTCGTACTCGAGCGAGGCCTCGCCCTCTTTGCGCATGCGCACCGGAAAGGCGATGTGGTCGGAGTAACGGCGGATGAGCGAGCGCAGCCTGAGTGCGTCGGCGAACTCCTTGGCGTCATCCTTCAGGTACAGCTTCACCGCGGTGCCCCGCTCCTCGCGGGTCACGGTCTCCACGGTGAACTCACCCTCGGCCTCGGACTCCCAGCGCACCCCGCTTTCGGCGGGCGATCCGGCCTTGCGGGACAGCACTTCCACGCGATCGGCCACGATGAATGCGGAGTAGAACCCTACGCCGAACTGGCCAATCAGCTGCGCGTCCTTCTGCCCCTCGCCGGACAGGGAGCGGAAGAACTCCGCGGTGCCCGAGCGGGCGATGGTGCCGAGGTTGGCGACCGCCTCCTCGCGCGTCATGCCGATGCCGTTGTCGATGAGGGTGACGGTGCCCGCCGCCGGATCCGCCTCGACGCGGATCGCGAGCTCGGTGTCGCTCGAGAGCAGCTCGGGCTCGCCGATGGCCGCGAACCGCAGCCGGTCATTGGCGTCCGAGGCGTTCGAGATCAGCTCGCGCAGGAAGATCTCCCTGTGGCTGTACAGGGAGTGGATCATGAGCTTCAGCAGCTCGCGGACTTCGGCCTGAAAGCCGTGGGTCTGGCGCTCTTGCGCCGAGGTCGAGGGGTTCTCTGGGCTTGTGCTCATCCGCCGGCTCCTGATTGTCTCCGCAGCCGCAGACTTGGGTGCCGGAACGCGATTTTCAATGGGGCGGGCGCCGCTGCCCCCCCGGGCGCAGGAAGCCGGGCGGCGAGATCAGAGGCGCCGACGCGCCGGCCGGTGCGCCGGGCAGACGCCTACTGCACGGGATCCTCGCTCGGGAGCCCGCTCTGGGCCGGCAGCCGCCACCCTGCGCTCAGCGCGGCGGCCCACGCCCGCAGCGAAGCGCCCGTCGAGGCGAGCTCCGCGATGACGCTCCCCAGGACGTGGCGGCACAGTGCGGCCACGTCATCGAGCTCATCCCACCATAACAGCAGGAACTCCATCAGTGGTTCGGCGGGTTGTAGCCGCCCCGGGGCGGCTCCGGGGGCGGCTCCGGGGGCGGCTCTTGCGCCTGCTCCCGTTCCCAGGTGCTGCGCATGCGCTCGGCCCAGCTCTTGTAGTTGGACCAGGTATTGAGGTTGCGGGTGATGGCGTCGTGCCGGGCATGCGTATGCTGCGCGGGCTCGGTCCAGGGGGCATAAGGGCCGGATGGAGGCGTCACGGGGGGCATCTTCGCGGCGATTTCCTGGCGGGCGGCGGGCGGGACTTCGCGTCCCCTCAAGGGTGTGCTCATGGGCGAACCTCCATTCTCTGCGCCCCAGAGTACGTCCTTTCCCGAGGACCCCGCAGGAACTGGTTCACAAGGCCTGCCGGGGTTTGCCGGCAACCCTTTGCCGCCGCGGCTTAGCCGCGGCTTATGTAAGATGAAATGGCGGCGGGAACGAGCTCTCAAGCCACCAGGCTGTAGACCGGACGATAGACGCTGCCGGGAAGCTTCATGCGGCCCTGGGAAACGAACGCGGCCAGCAGCTCATCGAGCAGCTGCATGACGTGCGCATCGCCGGTGAGTTCGTACGGGCCCCGGCGGTCGATCGCCTGGATGCCGTGCTCCTTCACATTGCCGGTGACGACGCCCGAGAAGGCGCGCCGCAGATTGGCGGCGAGCTGGTGCACCGGCTGCTCGCGGCCGAGCGCGAGCGCGCGCATCGACTCGTGCGTGACCTGGAACGGATGCTGGAACTCCGGCTGAATACCGAGCAGCCAGTTGAAGTTGTAGGCGTCCCGGCGTTGGCGGCGGAACTCACGCACCGCCTCGACGCCGCGCACCATGTGCCGGCCGACCTCGGCGGGATCGTCGATGATGACGTTCAGTCTCTGGAGCGCGTGCTCGCCGAGGGTGCCGCGGATGAAACCGCTGATGTGCTCGAAATAGGCGGCGCTCGCGCGCGGTCCGGTGAGCACCACCGGCAGGGGCTGGTCGCGGTTGGCCGGGTTCAGAAGAATCCCGAGCAGGTAGAGGATTTCCTCGGCCGTGCCGACGCCGCCGGGAAACACCACGATGCCGTGCGCCACGCGCACGAAGGCCTCGAGGCGCTTCTCGATGTCCGGCAGGATCACCAGCTGGTTGACGATCGGATTGGGCGGTTCGGCCGCGATGATACCGGGCTCGGTGATGCCGATGTAGCGGCCGCGCTCGATGCGCTGCTTGGCGTGGCCGATGGTCGCGCCCTTCATCGGTCCCTTCATCGCACCCGGGCCGCAGCCGGTGCACACGTCCAGCCCCCGCAGCCCGAGCTCGTAGCCGACGCGCTTGGAGTACTTGTATTCCTCCGCGCCGATCGAGTGTCCGCCCCAGCAGACCACCAGGTTGGGACGCGCCTTGTAGTCGAGCAGGCGGGCGTTGCGCAGGATGTGAAACACCGCGTTGGTGATCGAGGCGGAGTCGGCGAGGTCGAAGCGCCCGCCGGCCATGATCTCGTTGGAGGTGTACACCACGTCGCGCAGCACCGCGAACAGGTGCTCCTTGATCCCCTGGATCATCTGGCCGTCGACGAACGCGCTGCCCGGCGCCTGGTGCATCTCCAGGCGGATGCCCCAGGGCTGGCGCAGGATGCGGATCTCGAACTCGCGATAACGGTCGAAGATCTCCTTGACGTCGTCGGTGGCCGCGCCGCTGTTGAGCACCGCCAGGGCGCACTTGCGAAACAGCGGATACAGCCCGCCGCGGCCGGTGTCGAGAAGCTTGCCGATCTCGTCCTGGGAGAGGTTCTCGAGACTGCCGCGGGGGTGGACGCGGGCGTCGATGAATTCCGGCTCGAGGTCGTTGTCCATGCCGAAGCGGGGCCGTTGCGTCAGGGCTCGATCTGGATCGGCATGCCGTCGCGGGTCAGCATCCAGATCTGCATCATGTCCTCGTCCGACACGGCGATGCAGCCGTCGGTCCAGTCGAAGTGCCGGTAGTAGGACAGCGGGCCGTGCAGGTCGTTCGGCAGGCCGTGGATCATGATCTCGCCCCCGGGCCGCCAGCCGTGCGCCCGCGCCCGCGCCAGATCCTTCGCGTTGGGATAGGAGATCTGGATCGACATGAAGAATTCGCTGTGGGGATCGCGGCGGATCAGGTGGTAGCTGCCGACGGGCGTGCGGTAATCGCCGGAGCGCTCCTTGGCGCCCCGCGGCTCGAGGCCGAGATGGATCTTGAACGAGCGCACCACCTTGCTGCCGTCCATCAGGAACAGGCGCCGCTCGGATTTCTTCACCACCAAGTGGTTGACGTAGGGCAGGGTCGGGTCCGACACGAACGCCACCCGCCGCACCGGCCTGGGCGCCGCGCAGGCCGCGGCGGCGGCGCAGAGCGCCACGGCTGTCGCAAGAATTCTCGGTAATCGCATAGGCCGAACATTTCTACTCGGTTCGATTCGCGGATTCAACCGACGGAATCGATATTCCGCGCGCAGACGGACGCCCTGCCGCGCGTCGCTGCCCAACGGCTCGAGCCCTCGGAATCGCACGCGTCAGAGTTCGCTTCATCGCCGCGGGTGTCAGCCGCCGGCCGAGACCACCGCGATCCGGGGGATCACCAGCCGCGTGTCCGGCTTCAGCGTGGTGAAGTCGGTGTCCGGATTGTATTGGCGCAGCAGCCAGGCCGGCAGCAGCGGGAAGCGCTGCGTGAGGTCCCACAGCGAGTCGCCGCTGCGGGTCAGATAGACCTCGGTGCCGTCGATGCGATGGCTGCCGAAGTAGCGGGCCTCCAGCGTCCGGTGATAGGCGATGCGCCGCTGCTCGAACTGCTGGCGCGAGACGTGGCGGAAATCCAGGCGGAGCCGCTGCCCGATGCGCACCGGCTGATGGAATCTGAGGTGGTTGATGCGTCGTAGATCCCAGGCGCTGACCTGCAGCCACTGCGCATAAAAGCCCAGGGATTCGGCCGCCGCCACCCGGATGGTGCCGTTGGGCGCCACGGTGTAGTCGCTGGGATCGGCGCTTTGGGTCGGACCGCCCTCCGGTACGAGCGTCGGGCCGATCTCCCTCGCCTGCGCGGCCGAAACGGGCTCTTCGTCCCCGCTGTCCCCGGAAGGCGACTTGAGACCGGTCTGCAGCGGCGCGGCGCCCCCTGCGCCGCCCGGCGACGCCTCGCCGCCGTCATCCGGCGTGCTCTGCCGGAACGAATCCCGGGCGACCGTATCCTGCAGCCGCCCCATCGAGCCGCCCGTGTCCTGCGCCGCGGCCACGAGGGGTGCCGAGCTCGTGGGCGTGCCCGGCTGCGGCAGACGAATGCGCTCACCGACGCGCAGCAATGCGTTGGGCCGGATGCCGTTATCGCGGGCGAGCGAGTGCAGACCCACTCCATAACGCGCGGCGATGCCGGAGAGGGTGTCGCCCCGGCGTACGCGGTAGCTGGCGGGAGCGGGCCCGGCGGCCGGGTGCGGCACGGCCTTGTGCGAAGGGGCTGCGGCGGCCAGAAGCTCCGTGCTCCGGTGCGGCAACAGAATGCGCTCACCGACGCGCAGCAGCGCCCCGGGCCGGATGCCATTGTAACGGGCTAGGGCGTACAGACCCATTCGATAGCGGGCGGCGATGCCGGACAAGGTGTCGCCCGGGCGCACGCGGTAACTGGGAGGAACGGGCTGCGCGGCGAGCAGCTGTCTCGGCCCCAGCCGCTGCGCGAGCATCGCGGCCGTCCACCGGGGGCCCGCGGCCGGCAGACGCAAACGGTACCCCTTGGGCACATCGAGCGCTCCGTTCCAGACGAGCGGGCGCAGCGCCGGGTTGAGCTCGCGGAGCTTGGCCGGAGCGTCCCCCAGCACGCGCTCCAGGGAGCCGATGGCCACGTAGGCCGGCATCGCCACCTCGAGGAAATGCTCTTCCGGGCGCTCGTGCAGCACGCCGAAATAGCGGCGGGCGTGGCGCTCGACCTCGAGCGCGGCGAGGAGACACACGTAGAAGTTGCGCGAGGCGAAACCGAACATCCGGGAGTGGTAGTCGCGCACCAGAGTGACGATGCTCCTCGTCCCCAGCCTCTCGACAGCGCGGCGCACCCCGGCCAACCCGTTGTTGTAGGCGGTGATGGCCAGCGGCCAGGTACCGAGTATCCGGTAGTTGTAAGCCAGCAGCTGCGCGGCGGCCTCGGTGGAGCGGAACGGATCGAGCCGGTCGTCCACCGCGCGGTCGATCGTGAGAAAGCGCCTGCCCGTCCAGGGCATGAATTGCCACAGCCCCGCGGCGCCGTCCTTGGAATACGCCCTCGGGTTGTAGGAGGACTCCACCAGAGGCAGGGCGGCGAGCTCGGGAGGCAGGCCGTCGCGCTTCAGCGCCCGCGCGATAGCGTGCTGCCAAGCCCCGGAGCGGATGAGCCCCGACCGGAAGCGGTTGGACTGGCCCAGTTGGAAACGGATGTCGTGGGCCGCTTCGCGCAGCCGCGCCGGGGTGGCCCGCCGGCCCCAGAGCGACTCGATGCGGCGCTCCTGGACGGTCAAGGGCCGCCGCCCCGAAGCGATCCGACGCAGCTGCGCCGCGATGCGATCGCGTGCGCGATCGACGAGCCGCTGGCACTCTTCCGGCGAGCTGCCGGGCGCAAAATGCACGGTCCGGTAGATCACGGCGAGATCGCGCCGGTCGTGCAGGAAGCCAGCGTTGGTGTCGATCTGGGTGTAGACCCGGACCCAGAAGCGCACATCGGGCGCAAGCTGCGCAGGGTCCGGCAGCGCGCTGCCCGCGGGGGCGTTGGGGGCCGCACCCGCCCGGGCGCACAGCGGAATCAGCAGCGCCAGCCCCGCCCCGAGCCATGTCCTGCGGGCCATTCCTGCCCGCCTCGTCGAAATCATTTACACCTCGCTCTACGGAAAATTCAGTATTCAACTCAATGAGTTAAGGTTTCTTGAGGCAGGATTCCCACGCGCAGACCCGGAATGGGACGTCGACATAATTTACACCCGTCCCGCCGGCCCGGCATCGCAGGCCGTTGCGGCGGCCGACAGACTCGCTGGCCACCCGCGACGGCGTCTCCCTACCGTGAATTCCATCACAAAATACCCACCCGGGGCCGCCGGTCGGTCCGATTCGAGGTCCGCAGGGCTGCGGTAGCCTCGCCTCCGGCCGATATGGCACGAGTATTGCTGGTAGTTGAGTATCGAGGACTGGCCGCCGGTCCCGAAGAGGAAACAGCAGAACCTCAGGAAATCAACAAGAAAGCACGGACGAGCACTGCGCAACAGGCGACGCATGCCGTACCGCGCCGGCCGAAGAAGAAGAAAAACACGACTCGATGCAAGCAAGCGACCGACCCCGCTCCGGCGGGGTCTTCTTTTTGGATTGGCGGAAAGTCGCTCCCGGCGCTTTCCGCAAGACCCTACACAGTTGCCGCGGGCTCGGAGCGGTCCTTCGCCCGCTATACCGTGCCGGCGGCGCAAAGACGAGACTTCGAATCGCGGAAAGTCGCTCC
>OFHJ01000049.1_pt1 | contig 46775 bp, 47 predicted proteins | sample 1522001 | NCBI WGS metagenome assembly OFHJ01 (sample SAMEA2464838, study PRJEB22497) | soil metagenome | biome: Grassland; feature: Farmland; material: Clay | place: Australia | collected 2013-02-01 | depth 1.2 m | reverse complement strand
GCCATCATCGGCAGTGGCAAGCTTCAGTCCAACGCCATCATCGGCAGTGGCAAGCTTCAGTCCAATGCCATCATCGGCAGTGGCAAGCTTCAGTCCAATGCCATCATCGGCAGTGGCAAGCTTCAGTCCAATGCCATCATCGGCAGTGGCAAGCTTCAGTCCAACGCCATCATCGGCAGTGGCAAGCTTCAGTCCAATGCCATCATCGGCAGTGGCAAGCTTCAGTCCAATGCCATCATCGGCAGTGGCAAGCTTCAGTCCAACGCCATCATCGGCAGTGGCGGTGCGCAGTCCAATGCCATCATCGGTAGCGGCTCGAAGTGACCATCGCCTCCGGCATTTGCGGCAGCGGCTGATCCTTGACAGCGGACGCCGGCATCTCCATCGGGGGTGCCGGCGTTTCGCTTACCGGCCGCTCGTCTCCGCCCGCAATTCCTTGCGCAATATCTTGCCCACGTTGCTCTTGGGCAGTTCCCGCCTGAAGTACACGTGCCTCGGCACTTTGTAGCCGGCGAGGGACTTGCGGCAGTACGCGATGATGTCCTGTTCGGTGACGCTGGCGTCCTTCAGCACCACGTACAACGCGACCACCTCGCCGGAGTGCGGATCCGGCTGAGCCACTGCGGCGGCCTCGAGGACCGCGGGGTGGGTTACCGCGACCTCTTCCACCTCGTTGGGATACACGTTGAATCCTGACACGAGGATCAGGTCCTTCTTGCGGTCCTGCAGGTAAATGTAGCCGCGTTCGTCCACGTACCCGACGTCGCCGGTGCGCAGCCACCCACCGGGCAGCAGCACCTTGTCGGTTTCCTCGGGGCGGTGCCAGTAGCCGCGCATCACCTGGGGTCCGCGCACGCAGATCTCGCCGCTCTGACCGCCCGGCAGATCATTGCCGTCGTCGTCCTTGACGGCGATTTCGGTGGAGGGGATCGGCAGGCCGACCGAGCCGTTGAAATCCTCGCTCATGGGGTTGATCGCCACCCCTGGCGAGGTCTCGGTCAAGCCCCATGCCTGGGTGAGGATGTTGCCTGTGACCTCTTTCCAGCGCTGCGCCACCGAGGCCTGTACGGCCATACCGCCGCCGAGGGTGATTTTCAGGCGGCTGAAATCCACCTTGTCGAAGCCCGGCGTGTTGAGCAGCGCGTTGAACAAGGTATTCACGCCGCTGAAGAACTCGAACGGGTGCCTCTTCATCTCCGCCACCAGGACCGGAAAGTCCCGCGCGTTGATGATCAGCACGTTCTTCCAGCCGATGTACGCGAACAGCAGACAGTTCACCGTGAGCGCGAACACGTGGTAGAGCGGAATGGCGGTGATCAGCACGCCGCGCTCCTGCTCGAAGCGGCTGCCGAGCCAGGATTGCGCCTGCAGGATGTTGGCGCAGAGGTTCCCGTGGCTGAGCATCGCGCCCTTGGCCACCCCGGTGGTGCCGCCGGTGTACTGCAGGAAGGCCAAGTCATCGGAACCCACCTCGACGGGCCGGAAGGTCTTCTTGCTCCCCGAGCGCACCGCACCGCGGAAGGATACCGCCCCCGGGATACGCCACTCGGGCACCTGCTTGCGGCGGTGGCGGACGACGTAATTGACGATCCGGGACTTGGGGAAGGAGAGAAAATCCCCCACCGCGGTCACCAGGATCTGCTTCAGGCTGCAGCGCGGCGCCACCTCGGCCACCACGTGCGCGAAGTTCTCCAGCACCACGATAGCGCTCGCACCGGCGTCGGTCAGCTGGTGCTCGAGCTCGCGGGCGGTATAGAGCGGGTTGGTATTGACCACCGTGAGACCGGCGCGCAGGGCGCCGAACAGGGCGATGGGGTACTGCAGCGTGTTGGGCAACATGATGGCGATACGCTCGCCCTTGGCGAGCCCCGCGGACTGCAGCCAGGCCGCGAACGCGCGCGACAGCTCATCCAGTTGCGCAAAGGAGAGCACCTTGCCGAGCTGCTCGTACGCCGGCCGCTCCCGGTGAACCGTGCAGGCGTGATCGAGCAGATGCACGAGCGATGTCAACCGCCCAGGCTCGATCTCGGCCGGAACGTCCGGCGGATAGGACTTCAGCCAGATTCGATCCACGATGGATGTCCCCCTCGGTTGACGTGATCCGGCGGGCGCGCCGGGAAAATGCGGCACTCGGTCCGCGCGCAGGCGAGTTTAGCCTCTACGCTCACCCCGCGGCATTGCGCCGCAGTGCGCCGTCGCCGAGGAAGTACTCGATCTTGTCGCGGTAGGTGCGCGAGAGTTTCAGCTCCTGGCCACCGTCCAGGGTCAGGAAGTACTCCCCGTTCATGTGCTTGCGCAGGCTCTTCACGTAGCGCAGATTCACGATAGTGGAGCGGTGGACCCGCTGGAACAGCCTGGAATCGAGGATCTCCTCCAGCTCCTTCATGGTGCCGCGCAGGATATGCGTGTCACCCTCGGCGTGAACGCACATGTAGTCGCCCGCCGCATCGATCCACTGGATCGAGGAGACCGGCACGCGCGCAGTGTGCCGCCCCTGGCGAATGGGCAGGATCTGCGGGTAGCGCGCATCGAGCGCCGCGTCGCCCTGGGCGAGCAGCGTCTCGATCTCGATCTCCCCCGAGCCGGTGATCTCCGCCACGACCGCCAGCAGCTTGTCGCGCTGATCCACCGCGTTGCGGGCCTGGACACTCTGTCGGACGCGCTCCAGGGTCACCTCGAAGCGCTGCTCGTCGATGGGCTTCAGCAGGTAATCGACCGCCCGCGCCTCGAACGCCCGCACCGCGTATTGATCGTAGGCGGTGACGAAGACGACCAGCGGCAGGTCCTCCTGCGGGATCTGCGCGAGCACGTCGAAGCCGGAGAGTGCCGGCATCTGGATATCGAGAAACACCAGGTCCGGACGCTCCTGCGCAAGAACGCGTACCGCGTCCCGCCCGTTGCCGCACTCGGCGACCACCTCGAAATCCGGCGTCTCCCGCAACCGCAGCGCGATACCGCGCCTCGAGAGCGCCTCGTCGTCGACGATGACGGTCTTGATCTTCATGTTTCGATAGGCCGCGGACCGTGGGGCCGCCCGCGGGGAACCTGAATGTTACTCGAATTCGAGCCGCGGTGACCGCGGCGGCGTCAGTCCGTACCGGGCTGCTGCAGGCGCTCGATCGGCAGCGGACGGGCGAGGACATGGCCCTGGGCGAAGTCGCACCCGACCGCGGTCAGCCAACGCACCGCGAGCTGCGTATCGACCTGCTGCGCCGCGCAATGGATGCCGAGCACCTTCACCGCCTGCACGATCGCCACCACGAGGGCCTGGGAAAGCTTGTCCTTCAGGACCGAGGCGGTGAGGCGTGAATCGATCTTGACGAGCCGCACCGCTCTGGAGCGCAGCAGCGGCACCACTGTCGAATCGAACGAGAAGCCGTCGATGACGACGAAACAGCCCAGCCGCTCGCAGCCGACGATGAACCGCTCCACCTGTGCCCGGCGCTGGGTGCACAGCGGCTCGGCGATCTCGAATCCCAGCGTGTCGGCGGAGATGCCGCTGTTGCCGAGCCGCGCGGCGAGACGGCGCAGGAAGCGCTCGTCCTCCAGCGTGGCGATGGAAAGGTTGAGCGTGAAACCGGTCGGCTCCTGTGTCCAGGCGTCCCGGTGGGCGGCGAGCCATGCGAGCAGCCCTTCGACGGCCAGCACGTCGAGGGCCGCGGGATCGCGGTTCTGGCGAGGCGTGCCCCGGGGCAGCACCTCGAAGCGGCGCGTCCTGCCGCCGGCGCGCAATTTGACGAAAGGCAGCACCTCCAAGTGCACAGAAGGTGCTTCGGAGGCGGCGGGGACCCGTGCGGGTTCGATCGCGTGCTCGCGCGCGGACCCGAACGTGGGCTCGGCGGCCGCATGCTCCACGAGCTGGGCAGCGGCAGAAGTCTCCGGCACGCTGGTCGGTGACGCAGCGGCGTCGGACGCAGCCTCCGCCGACTCGAGTTCCAGCGTAATCGCCCCGGCCGCCAGGATCTCGTCCACCGCCGTGGGCGCCAGCATCCGGGCCGCGCCTGACGCACTCCCGTCGCTCGGCTCCGCGGCCGGCACTGGCGGCTCCTCGTCCGCCAGGGACAGCATCATGTGGGTGGGATCTTGATCGGCGCGCGGCCCGGCGGGACGCAGCAGCGTGGCCAGCTTCTGCGCCGCGGTGCGAACGGGCGCGGTCGAGATGCGATTGAGCAGGCCCTCACCGGCCAGCTTGAACTCGGCGAGGACCATCACCAAGCCGATCAGAAAGCCCTGCGGGGCGCGTACGGCCAGAAAGGCCGCGGTCCGTCCGTCCTCCAGCCGTTGCCCGCCGCCGGCCTTCTGACCCTCCCCGCCGAAGCCCTCGAGGGCCTCGAGCACCAGCGCATGCTCGTCCGGGCCGAGCGCTCCTTCGCTGAGCCACAGGACATTGCCCTGGGCATCGTAGATCGACACCGAATGGAGCCTGAGCGGGGGCAGGGCCGCGCGCAGCTCCCACCCGATCGATTCGACGGTGAGCGCCCCGCCGGCGCCTGCGGGCGCGTGCCCGATCGCGTGGGCGCCTGGGGGATGGGAAGCCTTTCCGATTGCCGAGTGCATGCTCATTTCGTCTGTGAAGAGTGACAGCATACCCCAAGCGCCGCTGTGAATTCGCTCGCGTTCCTTTTGCGGGTCTCGGTTTGCCGAAGGCGCGTGCCCGAGCTTGGTCATAGCGGCCCGCTGTTCAAGGGCTTGCGCATTCACGCACCCGCCCGGCCCCAGGTTTGACATATCGGCATCCCCGGAGGCGGCGGGCGCGCGCCGAGCGCATGGTCCGGCGCGACCCTACTGGCCGGAAGGCATGCTACCCGGCAGTAGGATAACTCCCAAAACCGGGTACACTAGGCTCGTTACCCGACCTTGAGGGGAGTCGAGCCATGTATCGCGCGCCGCTGAGAGAGCTGCGTTTCGTGCTGGAGGAGCTGCTCGGCGTCGGACAGCTCGCCGCCTGTCCCGACCTGGCCGATTATTCCGACGAGATCGGCGCCTCCATTCTCGAGGAAGCCGGCCGGTTCGCCGAAACCGTGCTCGAGCCGCTCAACCGCACGGGCGATCGCGAAGGGGCCCGCTGGAGCCCCGAGGGCGTGCGCACTGCCGCGGGCTTCAAGGAAGCCTACCGCCGCTACGCCGAGGGCGGCTGGCCGCAACTCGGGGCTGATCCGCGTTTCGGCGGCCAGCGCGTGCCCCAGCCCGTGAGCAGCGCGATGCAGGAGATCATCGCCTCGGCCAACCTCGCGTTCAAGCTCTGTCCCATGCTCACGCATGGGGCCGTGCACGCGCTCGAGGCCTGCGCGTCGGAGGCGCAACGGCGCACATTTCTGCCGAAGATGGTGAGCGGCGAGTGGACGGGCACCATGGTGCTCACCGAGCCGCAGGCGGGCTCCGACCTGGCGCAGGTGCGCACGCGCGCGCGGCCCGAGGCGGACCGGTACCGGCTCTTCGGGCAGAAGATCTTCATCACCTGGGGCGACCACGATCTCACCGACAACACCATCCACATGGTGCTCGCGCGCATCGATGGCGCGCCGGCCGGCGTCAAGGGCATCTCGCTGTTCATCGTGCCGAAAGTGCTGGTGAATCCCGACGGCTCGCTGGGCGAGCGCAACGAGGTGCGCTGCGTGTCGATCGAGCACAAGCTCGGCATCCACGCCAGCCCGACCTGTGTCATGGAATACGGCCATGACAAGGGCGCGGTCGGCTACCTGGTCGGCGAGCCGAATCACGGCCTGGAGTACATGTTCATCATGATGAACACCGCCCGCCTGGCGGTGGGCGTCGAAGGCTACTCCGTGGGCGAGCGCGCCTTCCAACAGGCGGCCGAGTATGCGCGCAACCGCCTGCAGGGCAGATCCCCGGGCGGGCGGGCGCCGGGGCCTGCCCCCATCATTGAGCATCCCGACGTACGCCGCATGTTGTTGACGATGAAGTCCGGCACCGAAGCCTCGAGGGCGTTGGCGCTGTATGCCGGACTGCAGCTCGACCTCGGGGCGCGTCATCCGGATGAGGCGGTACGCGCCGCCGCTCAGGCCCGCGGCGATCTGCTGATCCCTGTCGTGAAGGGCTGGTGCACCGAAACCGGCAACGAGAGCGCCGCGATCGGCGTCCAGGTGCACGGCGGCATGGGCTTCATCGAGGAAACCGGCGCCGCGCAGTACGTGCGCGACGTGCGCATCACGACCATCTACGAGGGCACGACCGGCATCCAATCGAACGATCTCGTCGCCCGCAAGCTCTCCCGCGACCGCGGCGCCGCCATGAGCGCCCTGATCAGCGACATGCGCGGCGAGCTCGAGGCGCTCGATGGCGCCGACCCCGCGGTACGGGACACCCGCGAGTGCGCGCTGCAGGCGATCGGGCATCTGGAGGCGGCGACCCGCTCGCTCCTTGCGGGGCTCGAGGCGAGCCCGGCCGGGGGGCTCGCGGTATCGGTCCCCTATCTGAAGCTCTGCGGCCTCACCGTGGGCGGCTGGCTCCTCGCGAAGTCCGCGGCCGTCGCAGCCGCGGGCCTCGCCGGCTCCGAGCGGCAGTTCTATCAAGCCAAGATCCGCACCGCCCACTTCTATGCCCGGCACGTGTTGCCCCAGGCATCCGGCCTCGCCCAGGTGGTCGAGGGCGGCGCGGCGAGCGTGCTGGAGGCGGATCCGGAGCTCGTCTGAGATCAGCTCCGGCGCCCGCCCGGCCGCGGCGGCACTCGCAGCGGCAGCGGCGGCGGCTCGCTTAGGTTCTGCAGAAACGCCTGGCGCTGCACCGGTGTCATGCGCGGCCAGTCGACCTTGCCGGTCTGCAGACGGTACAACTGGCGGTCGCTGATGCGAGCCTGCGCGCGGCTGCGGCTGACCCAGCGGGTCGGCAGGCGGCGGGTCGCCCCGGTGGACAACAGGTCGACGACGGCCGAGGCGACATGGGCATCGAGCGTCAGATCGTTGTGCGCGACCGGCGCGTAAAAGGATCGCGCCCCGCTCAGCGCTGCGCTGGCGACCGGCACGGTGCCGTCGCCGCCGCGAGTGACTGTGTAGACGAATTCGTCGCGCCGCCGGGACAGCGCCGTCACGGTCTTCTGGCCCGCTCCGGCGATGGCCGCGAACCGCTCGTCCGGCGCCGGCAGCCCCGCCAGGAAGCCGTGCGCGTGCTCGAGCAGCCCTTCTCTGGGGGATGGACCGAACGACGGCCATTGCGTCCTTTGCAGCAGGTCCACTCCGCATTCGGGCCCGGGAAGCATCTGGTAGAGGCTGACGAAGCCGCTGAACACCAGTGAAGTGAGCTCCGCGGCGGAGCGGCGCAGATCGAGTCGGGCCATGTTCTGGACCACGGGGTAGCTGCCGCGCAGGGCCTGCAGCGGGGTGAACGCGCCTAGGTTCGGCGTGCCCAGCAGCACCGCGCGCTCCACGTGGCCGGTTTCCGGCAGCGCGAGCGCGGCGCGGCACACGAGGCCGCCCATGCTGTGGGCCACGATCGCCACCCGGCCCGAATCGTGACTGCGCAGCGTCTGCGCCAGCGCCGCCGCCGACACCTCGATGCCGAGCCGCCAGTCGTAGGGATACAGGGTGACCGCGAAGCCGCGGGCGCGCAGATACAACTTCAGCCACAGGTACGAGAACAGCACCACGCCGAGCGGCACGACGGGTGCGCCGGCGGCCGGATCCAACAGCGGCAGCCGGCCGTTCTGGATGTCGAGCGGGTCCACCCAGAGCACATCGTCCGGCAGCGGCCGGCGCCGCCGCAGGCCGAGCTGAGAGCCCAGGATGCCGGGAATCATGAGCACATGTGGCAGGGAGCTCTGGGTGCCGGCGCGCTGCGCCCGGCGCGCCAGGCGTGCCAGTGCCTGGTATTCCTTCTCGCCGAAGTAGCCCTCCAGCGCCTGGCGCTGCTCTCCCGAAGCCAACATGCGCTCGACCTCGACGTCGCTCCAGCAGAACCGGTCGTAGGGGGTGACGTGGTCGGCGGGGACGGGAGAGCGGCTCACGGGAGCCGATTATGCCAGAGAGAATTCCTCAGCCCACGCGCTTGGCGATCAGCTCGCACACCGCGTCGATGACGGCACGGCGCGCGGTGGTCTTGCGCCAGACCGCGCCGATCTGGCGCGTAGGCACGGGTTTGGCGAAGGGCAACACGGCCACACCCCGCGCATTGCCGTACGCGCCCTGCGTGGCCAGCTGCGGCAGCAGCGTGATCCCTGCGCCCGTTGCCACCATCTGCCGCAGCGTCTCCAGGCTGGTGGCGCGGAAATCCTGGCTCTCTCCGAGTCCCGCCCGGTTGCAGACCGCCAGCGCCTGATCGCGAAGACAGTGGCCCTCCTCCAACAACAGCAGCCGCTCGCCCTCCAGGTCGCTCACGTGGACCCGCTCGCGTTTGGCAAGGCGGTGTCCGGCGGGCAGGGCGACCATGAACGGCTCCGCGTAGAGCTCGCGTGCCTGGAGTCCATCCAGGTCGACCGGCAGTGCGAGAATGCCGAGATCGAGCTCGCCGTCCTTGACCTTCTCCAGCATCGGCTCGGTCTGGTACTCGTGCAGGTGCAACTCCAGGCGCGGCAGCGCCCGGTGAAGCGGCTGCGCCACCAGAGGCAACAGGTACGGGCCGATGGTGGGCAGGAGCGCCACGCGCAGCCGGCCCGCCAGCGGATCGCGGTGGGTGCGCGCGAGAGTGCTCACGTCCTCGCACGCCTCCAGGATTTGCCGCGCGCGCGCGACGATCTGCTCGCCCGCCTGCGTGAGCGCGACGTTGTTCGGCTGGCGCTCGATGAGCTGCACCCCGAGGTACCGCTCGAGCTTCTTCAGCTGTGCCGAGAGCGTCGGCTGGCTGACGAAGCAGCGCTCGGCCGCGCGCCCGAAATGGCGGGTGTCGGCCACTGCCACGAGGTAGCGCAGGTCTTTGAGCTTGATGTCGGTCACGGACGGGCGTCTCCGGTATCCGATGTGTGGCCTCTATCGGTCTTTTACAACCAATCGATTTCATCAATGCACTACGCCGTTCGTCCCGTTCCCGCCGCGTCGTGCCGTGAGCGCATTTTCACAGCACGTACGGGATCAGCATCTTGGTCCGCCGCCGGTAGGGCGGATAAGCGTCCGGGAACCGCTCGCAGAGCATCTTCTCCTCGGTCCGCGCGCTGAACACGAAAAACACGCCGCCCAACACGAGCACCGGCAGCCACTGCGCGCCCAGCGCCAACACGGTGCCCAGCCCCGCCAGCAGCAGACCGGAGTAGATCGGATGGCGCACCCGGGCGTAGGGCCCGCGGGTCACCAGCTCGTGCTCGCGACGCAGGGACATCGGAATGCCCCAGTTGCCGCCGAGATACGCTCGCGCCCAGATCGCGAACAGGAAGCCCGCCAGGCACAGCGCGAGGCCGGCCCACTGCCAGAATCGGTCCTGCTGCAGAAGAAAGTGGCCGGGACGCGCCACCCAGGCCCCGAGGCCGGACAGGCGCTCGAACCACAGAACGGCGATGACCACGGCGATCATCGCCAGCCGCATTGCCCACACCTTCCCCCGCCACGGGCCGCCACGGCTCGCCGTCTTGTTGAACAGCGCCCAGGTCCACCACAGGACGACGAAGCCGAGCCAGCAATACCGTATGAGCACCCGCAGCGGCATGCCCGGCCTCAGTCGCGAAAGTTGTTGAACTGCAACGGCAGATCGAGCGGGGCGGCGCGCAGCAGCTGGATGGCGGACTGCAGATCGTCGCGCTGCTTGCCGGTGACGCGCACCTTCTCACCCTGGATGCTCGCTTGCACCTTGAGCTTGGAGTCCTTGATCAAACGGGTGATCTTCTTGGCGGTCTCGGCATCGACGCCCTCTCTGAGCAGCACCTGTTGGCGGGCCGAGGACAGCGTGATCTCCGGATCTTTCACGTCCAGGCACTTGAGGTCGATGCCACGGCGGCCCAGACGCAGCTTGAGGATTTCCAGCATCTGCTTGAGCTGAAAGTCCACCTGCGCCTGCAGGGTCACGGTGGACCCTTCGAGGGTGAAGCGCGCACCGGTGTCCTTGAAGTCGAACCGCTGGGCGATCTCCCGGTTGGCCTGGTCGACGCCATTGGCCACCTCGTGGGTGTTGAGCTCGGAGACCACATCGAACGAGGGCATGTCTGCGGATCTCTATTACGGCGGAAGAGGCGGGTATTGTATCCCCCGCGGCGCCGGTGTAGGCTCCGGCTCATGCTTCTTAGCCAGCCCAATCACACCCTCGGCCCCGGGGCCTGGTGGTGGCGCACTCCTCGACCGGAGTGGGCCGCGGGCTGCTAGTTTCTCACCTCGAAAACGCATCCAACCGCCAAAACCCATCTCCGGAACTCCGGGATGGGTTTTTTTGTCGCGCTTGAATTCGGGAGAACACGTTGAAGCATCCTTTCGACATACCAGGTGACCTCGATACGCCGGTCTCGGCGTTCATGAAGCTCGCCGGTTTCGCACCGCACTTCCTGCTGGAGAGCGTGGAAGGCGGCGAGCGCGTAGGACGCTACTCTTTCATCGGCTTCGGCGAGGCGCTCACCGTGCGGCTCGACCGCGACGGACTCGCGATCGGCGGCGAGCGCCGGCCCGTACCGCGCACCGCCGCCGAGCTGCTGGACGGACTGCGCGAGGCGCTCAGGCGCACGCCGGCGCCCGGACCGGGCATTCCGGGCGCGCCGCTCGCCGGCGGCCTGGTCGGCTATGCGGCTTACGACGTGGTGAGGTTCTTCGAGCGGCTGCCGGCCGCGGCCGGGAAGGAGCCGGACGTGCCGGCGCTGCACTACGTGGCGCCCCGCTCACTGCTGGTCTTCGATCACCTGACACGGGGCATCGCCCTGCTGCATTCCGGCTCGGAGCAGGAGCGGGCGGCCCTGAGAAGGGAAGTCGTCCGGGCGCTGCGCGGAGCGCTACCCAACTGCGGCCGGTCCGGCCGTTATGCCGTCCCGACACCCTCCAGCAGCCGTACCGGGTACATCGGCGGGGTGAAACGCGTGAAGGAATACATCGCCGCCGGGGACGTCTACCAACTCGTGCTGTCCGCGCGCTTCAAGGGGCGCCATGAGCTCGATCCCTTCCAGGCCTACCGGGCGTTGCGTCTCATCAATCCCTCACCCTACATGTACTACTGCGCCCTCGGGGAGATGACGGTCGTCGGCTCCTCGCCCGAGGCGCTGGTGCGCCTCAAGGGCGGCGTGGCCCAGCTGCGGCCCATTGCCGGCACCCGGCCCCGCTCGGACGATCCGGCGACCGATGGGGCGCGGGAGGCGGAGCTGCGCGCCGACCCGAAGGAGAATGCCGAGCACGTCATGCTGGTCGATCTGGCGCGCAACGACCTCGGGCGCGTGGCGCAGGCCGGCAGCGTCTCGGTGGACCCGTACCGGACGATCGAGCGCTACAGCCACGTCATGCACATGGTGAGCGGCGTCAACGGCCGGCTCGACTGCGGACGCGACGCGTTCGATCTGTTTGCTGCGGCGTTTCCCGCCGGCACGCTGGTCGGCGCCCCCAAGGTGCGCGCCATGCAGATCATCGACGAGTTGGAGCCCGTGAGCCGCGGTCTGTATGGGGGCACGGTCGGGTACTTCGGAGCACGCGGCGACATGGACCATGCGATCACCATCCGCACGCTGGTATTCCGCGGCGACGAGTACAGCTACCAGGCCGGCGCGGGGCTCGTCGCCGACAGTGTTCCGGAGAGCGAGTACGAGGAGGTGCTCGCCAAGAGCGCCGCCATGGCGCGCGCGCTCGAGATGGCGCGGGAGGGCTTCTGATGCCGCGGCTGCTGCTCATAGACAATTACGACTCCTTCACCTACAACCTGGTGCAGGCGTTCCTGGTGCTCGGCGCGGACGTGCGCGTCCATCGCAACGACGCCATCGGCGTGCAGGAAGCCCTGGCGCTCTCGCCAACGCACCTGTGCATCTCGCCCGGCCCCGGCACTCCCGCCGACGCGGGGGTGTCCATGGACATGATCCGCGCCTTCGCCGGCCGCGTCCCGGTGCTTGGCGTGTGCCTGGGACATCAGTCGATCGTGGAGGTGTTCGGCGGCAAGGTCGTGCGCGCCGGACGGCTCATGCACGGCAAGACCTCCATGATTCAACATGACGGCCTCGGCGTGTTCTCGGGCCTGCCCCGGCCGTGCGAGGTGGGGCGCTACCACTCGCTGATCGCCGCCCCCGAGACCCTGCCCGCCGAGCTCGCCGTGACCGCGCGGACCGCGGAAGGCGAGATCATGGGCGTGCGCCACCGCCTGCTGCGGATCGAGGGCGTGCAGTTCCACCCGGAGAGCATCCTGACGCCCGAGGGGCCCAGGCTGCTGCAGAACTTCCTTCATCCGGGCGCCGTGGAGCCTGCTGCCTCCGCCGCGGAAGCATCCGATGCCGCCCGTGCGTGAGCTGCTGGAGCGCCTGCTCGAGGGGCGCGACCTCACACAGGCCGAGGCCGAGCAGCTGCTTCGGTCTCTGACCGACCCCGAGACCCCTGCGGCTGTCAGCGGCGCGGTGCTCGCCGCGTTGCGCGCCAAGGGCGCGGTCGCCGACGAGGTCCGCGGGTTTGCCGAGGCCATGCGGGCCCTGGCGCGCCGGCCCGACATCCCCTCGAGCGTGCGCGCCATCGACATCGTCGGCACCGGCGGGGACCGCTCCGGCAGCCTCAACATCTCGACCGGCACGGCATTGCTCACCGCGGCCTGCGGACAGCCGGTGGTCAAGCATGGCAATCGCTCGGTCTCCAGCCGCGCCGGCAGCGCCGACGTGCTCGAGGCGCTCGGACTTCCCATGCCGCTCGATGAGCGCTCGGTCGGCGAGTGCCTGGCGGCGAGCGGGTTCACCTTCCTGTTCGCGCCTCACTATCATCCGGCGACCAGGGCGGTGGCGGCGGTGCGCGCGGCGCTCGGCGTGCGCACCGTATTCAACATCCTGGGGCCGCTCACCAATCCGGCGCAGCCGCCGCTGCGCATGATCGGGGCGTTCAGTGCCGACATCGCCGCCCTGATGGCCGATACACTCGCCGGTATGGCGGTCGAGCGGGCGTTCGTCATACACGGTGCCGAGGGTTGGGACGAGCCGACGCCCGTCGGTCCGTTCACCGTGCTCGACGTGCGCCCGGGGCGGGTCGTGCGCGAGACCCGCACGCCGGAGGACTACGGCCTGCGGCGCTGCGAGGCGCGCGCCCTGACCGGCGGCGATGCGCGGCACAACGCCGAGGCGCTGCGCGCGGTGCTCTCGGACGAGGATCACGGACCTCACCGGGATTGCCTGTTGCTCGGGGCGGCGCTCGCGCTCGAGATCGCGGGCCTTGCCGCCGGGCCGCGCGAGGCGATCGAGCGCGCCGCCCACGCCATCGACAGCGGCGCGGCCGCCGGCGTGTTACAGGCGCTCACCGCGGTAGGAGGCGCCCATGAGCGGTGACTTTCTCGCCCAGATGGCCGCCTCGAGCCTCGAGCGGGTGCGCGCGGCCCGGGCCGCCTGCTCCGAGCGCGAGCTGATGCGCCGCGCGCTCGCGCTCGAGCCGCCTCCGCTGCTTCGTCTCGCGCCGGGCGGCTTCGATCTGATCGCCGAGATGAAACTGCGCTCGCCGGCGGCCGGGCGCCTCACCGAGGCGGGGGACATCGCAGGGCGGGTGAGCGCCTATGCGTGCGCGGGCGCATGCGCGGTCTCGGTATTGACCGAGCCGAGCCGATTCGAGGGAAGCCTGACACACCTGTCAGCCGCGGCCGCCGCGCTGCGGCCGCTCGGCGTGCCGGCCATGCGCAAGGACTTCCTGGTCGATCCCTACCAGGTCGCCGAGGCGCGCGTGGCGGGCGCCGGCGGAGTGCTGGCGATCCTGCGGATGCTGACCGATGCCGAGGCCGCCGGCCTGATCCGGCGGGCGCGTGAGCTGAGCCTGTTCGTACTGATCGAGACCTTCGACGAGGGCGACATCGACCGGTTGCACGGCCTGACCGCGAAGCTCGGACGCGCGGGCCTGCTGGCGGGGGTCAACTCGCGGAATCTCACCACGCTCGAGGTGGTGCCGAGCCGGCTCGAGCAGCTCGCGCCCCGGCTCCCCGAGCGTATCCCGCGGGTCGCCGAGAGCGGCGTCGGCTCGGCCGAGGACGCCGCTCGCGTGGCGCGGGCCGGCTACGATCTGGCGCTGGTCGGCAGCGCGTTGATGCGCGAGTCTGACCCTGAAGCGCTCGCCCGGACCCTGGTGGCGGCGGGGCGAGCGGCCAAGGGGCCGGGAGTGGGCGAGCGATGAGCCTGGCTGCGTCCGCCGAGCCGATTTGGATCAAGATCTGCGGTGTGACGACGCCGGAGGCGGTGTCGGCCGCGCTCGATGCGGGCGCCGATGCGATCGGTTTCGTCTTCGCGGACTCGCCGCGGCGGGTGACGCCCGAGCAGGCAACGCGCCTCGCCGCGCCGGCCCGCGGGAAACTGCGCTGTGTGGCCGTCACGCGCCATCCCGGCCAACCCCTGGTGGAGGAGATTCTCGCCGGGTTCCGGCCCGACGCGCTGCAGACGGACGCGCAGGACCTGGCGCAGCTGCGCCTGCCCCGGGGGCTCGAATTGCTCCCGGTGCTGCGCGAGCCGGCGGGCCCGCAGGCTTTGCCGCGCAGGGTGCTGTTCGAAGGTGCCGCAAGCGGCGCCGGCCGGGCGTGCGACTGGAGCGCGGCCGCCGAGGTGGCGCGACGAACGCAGCTCGTGCTGGCCGGCGGGCTGCATCCCGGAAACGTGGCCGAGGCGATCACGGTGGTGCGGCCGTTCGGCGTCGACGTGTCGAGCGGCGTGGAAGCGCGGCCGGGCGTGAAAGATCCCGCCGCGATCGCGCGGTTCGCAGCCGCGGCGCGCGGTGCTGAAAAATTTGTGCAGGAGTCGTGACTTTGAGCTCAACCACTTGCCCCACAGACGCGCTCGCGGACCTGATCGCGGACCGGCTCCCGGACGCGCGCGGCCGCTTCGGCCCCTTCGGCGGGCGCTACGTGCCCGAAACGCTCATCCCGGCGCTCGAGCGGCTGGAGGACGGCGTGCGGCAGCATCTGCGCGCGCCCGACTTTCAACAGGAGCTCGCCGCGGAGCTCACCAGCTGGGTGGGCCGCCCCACGGCGCTCACCTTCGCCGGCCGCCTCTCGCAGCGCTGGGGCGCACGGGTCTGGCTGAAGCGCGAGGATCTGGCGCACACCGGCGCCCACAAGATCAACAACGCCATCGGCCAGGCCCTGCTCGCCCGGCGCCTCGGCGCGAAGCGCATCGTGGCCGAGACCGGCGCCGGCCAGCACGGGGTGGCGAGCGCGGCGGCCTGTGCGCGCTTAGGGTTGCCCTGCACCGTCTACATGGGCTCGGTCGACATGCAGCGCCAGGCCCCCAACGTGGACAGGATGCGCCTGCTCGGCGCGACCGTGGTCGCGGTCACCGCAGGGGATGCCACGCTGCGCGCCGCCATCGACGAGGCGCTGCGCGATTGGGTATCGGATCCGCTCGGCACCTATTACCTGCTCGGCTCGGCGGTGGGGCCCCATCCCTATCCCTACCTGGTGCGCGAGCTGCAGGCGGTGATCGGGCGCGAGGCGCGGGCGCAGATCCTGGAGAGAACCGCAGCGCTGCCCGAGGCGGTGATCGCCTGCGTGGGCGGCGGATCGAACTCCATCGGCATGTTTCATGCGTTCGTGCCGGACCGCGAGGTCGAGATCATCGGCGTGGAAGCCGGCGGCCGGGGCGAGACGCTCGGAGACAATGCCGCGACCGTCTCGTACGGCCGCCCCGGCGTGTTGCACGGCACCTACTCCCTGCTGTTGCAGGACGCGGACGGCCAGGTCCAGGAGACCCATTCGGTGTCGGCGGGCCTGGACTACTCCGGAGTCGGCCCGGAGCACGCGTTCCTCGCGCATGTCGGCCGCGTGCGCTACGAGAGCGCCGGCGACGAGCAAGCCCTGGAGGCGGTGCGCGCTCTGTGCGAGACCGAGGGCATCCTCCCGGCGCTCGAGAGCGCCCACGCGCTCGCCGGCGCGAAGCGCTGGGCCGGGAGCCACCCCGGAGGCACGGTCGTCGTGTGCCTCTCCGGCAGGGGAGACAAGGACATGCCCACACTCCAGCAAACCCTGTTGAAAGGCGGGAAATGAGCGCTCACGAGCACATCGGCACCGCCATCCGCGCGGTCAACGCCCGGGGCGAGCCCGCCCTGGTCGCCTATCTCACCGCCGGCTTTCCCAGCCGCGAGCGCTTCAAGGAGGACCTGCGGCAGGTCGCGAGCGCCGCCGACGTGGTCGAGATCGGCGTTCCCTTCAGCGACCCCATGGCCGACGGACTCACCATCCAGCGCTCGAGCCGGGAGGCGCTGGCCCAGGGCGTGAGCCTGAGTTGGATTCTCGAGGAGCTCGAGCGGATGAGTCCGCGCCCCGAGGCGCCCCTGCTGCTGATGAGCTATCTGAATCCGCTGCTCGCCTTTGGGACGGAGCGGCTGGCGGAGGTTGCCGAGCGCGCCGGCGTTGCCGGCTTCATCGTGCCGGACCTGCCCTTCGACGAAGGCGAAGCGCTGCGCCGGGCGCTCTCGGGCCGGGGATTGGCGCTGGTGCAGATGGTCACGCCCGTCACGCCGCGCGAGCGCCTGGAGCACATCTGCGCAGCCAGCCAGGGCTTCGTGTACGCCGTCACGATGACCGGCACCACCGGCAACAGCGTCACCGTGCCGCCGCAGGTCACCGGGTACCTGGACTCCGTGCGCGCGCTCTCACCCGTGCCGGTGTGCGCCGGCTTCGGAATTCGAGGCCACGCGCAGCTCGAGCGGCTGCGAGGCCACGTCGATGGGGTCGTGATCGGCTCGGCGCTGGTGGAGGTGCTCGAGCGGGGCGAGGATCCGGCGCAGTGGCTGCGCAGCCTGCGCGGCGGTTGAAAAATCTTGCGCTCGCCGCAGCCGTGAGACCGTCGGAAGTCGCCTGTGCTATGGTGAATCATGGCCTCCGTGACCATTGCGCACCGATTCTGCGGACCGGCGCAATCCGCCAATGGCGGCTACTTCGCCGGCTGCGTAGCCACCCAGATGGCCCATACGGTGACCGTGCGCCTGATCCGGCCGCCGCCGCTGGACACGCCGCTGACCCTCCAGGAGCTCGGCAACGGCGAGGTGGCCATCATGCTGGGACGGGAGCGCATCGGTGAAGCGAGACCCGCGACGCTGGCGCTCGAGCTGCGCAAGCCGCCGGCATACTTCGAGGCGGTGGAGGCGTCCCGCCGCTACGCGGGCTTTGCGCATCACCGGTTCCCGACCTGCTTCGTCTGCGGCACGGATCGGCCCCGGGGCGACGGCATGCGAATCTTCGCCGGACCCATCCCGGAACGTGACTTGGTCGCTGCACCCTGGGTGCCGGACAGCTCGCTCGACCGGGGCGACGGCAAGGTGCGCCCGGAGTTCATGTCGGCCGCGCTCGACTGCCCGGGGTTCTACGCTGTCAGTGCCGATGACCGCATGATGCTGCTGGGGGAAATCACGGTGCACGTCAATCGTCTGGTGCACATCGGCGAGCGCTGCACCGTCGCCGGCTGGCGCATCGGATCCGATGGCCGCAAGCACACGGCCGCGACGGCGGTCTTCGACGAGGACGGCGAACTCTGCGGCAGCGCCCGCGCGCTGTGGATCGAGCCGAAGGAGCCCCCGGCCTCCTAGGCCTGGGCTTCGCCGAAATACTCGCGATAGTCCTCGATGGCCGCGCGGATCACCGCCGCGGCCGCGGCGTGACCGTACCGGCCGGCGAGGTGAATCTTCGAGGGCTCGCCGGGGACCAGCTTGTAGGTCGCGAAATAGTGCTCCAGACGCTCCACCAGAGTCGCCGGCAGGTCGGCGAGTTCGCGCGCATTGCCCCAGACGTAGTCGCCTTCCAGCACCGCGACGATCTTGTCGTCGGCCTCGCCCCGGTCGATGATCTTCAGCCCGCCCAGGATGCGGGCGCGCAGCAGGATCTCAGAGTGGGTGATCGGGCGCTCGCTGATCACGCAGATGTCCAGAGGATCCCCGTCGCCGCGCTCACAATCCGGCGCCAGGCGCCGGACCCGCTCGCCGCAATAGGTCTGCGGGATGAAGCCATAGAGCGAAGGCAGATGCGACGAGGTGCGCTGCGGTCGGTCCACGCGCAGGTAGCCGGTGGTCTTGTCGACCTCGTACTTCATCAGATCGAACGGGGTGATCTCGATATAGGCGGTCACCACCTCCGGACAGTCGGGTCCCGGCTCGAGGCCGTGCCAGGGATGGGGACGCCAGTGGAAGTGGGAGTGCGGGGGTTGAGTCATCGGCAGAGGCGCGCCGATTACTTCTTGGCAGCGCGCTTGGCCTTCTTCGGCGGGCTTTTCGGGCGGGACTTGCCGAAAGAACCCCGGTAGATCTTGCCGCGCGCGGTTCTCATGTCACCCTTGCCCATCGAATACTCCTCGGTCGGTGCTGAATCGGGCGCGCAGTGTACCAGAGCGCCTGACCCTAGCGCCCCAAAACGAAATTAAGGCGGAATGAAGAGGGCCGACCCCGCGGACGTGCCTCGGGGCCGGCCACCACTTGCTTTGGGCTTACCAGCGCTTCGGTGCGCCGCCGCCACCGCGGCCGCCGCCGCCGCCCCGCTCCTGGGCCTCATTGACCCGCAGCGGGCGCCCGCCGAGCTCCCGGCCATTCAGGTTCTGGATGGCACGGGTCGCATCCGCGCGTGCCATTTCCACGAACCCGAATCCGCGCGGCCGGCCGGTTTCCCGGTCGGTGATCAAGCTTACGGACTCCACTGTCCCGTGCTGCGAAAACAGCTCGCGGATCTCATTCTCACTGGCCGAAAACGGGAGGTTTCCGACGTAGATCTTCGTCATGCAATCAAACTCCAAATACGGAACTTTCCGTCCCCGCGCGCTCTAATCGTGTTCTGCGGGGCGGATTCCGAACAATCACAGCAGGATCACTGCCACCTGGTCGGGAACGATTCGGCTTTTCTCCGTAAGCCGGCTCGGCAACCGAGCGGGCAGCAGGCGGCAGGAAAGGGAAAGGTCACAGACCGGACGACACGATACCCCAGGAGGGCGGCACGACACAAGACGCAGGCGCTAGGCATTTACCGGTAGCGGTCGAGGATCCTCGCCAGCCCCTCGGAACCGGGCGAGAGCGCCTCGTAGGGCAGGCTGTTGAGCGGCTCGGCCGGCGTGCCGTTGACCTGGTGGAATTCCGGCCGCTCGGCGCTGGCGTCCAGGTAGATCAGCCCGGTCAGATGCTCCCCCTCGCTCATGCGCTGCTGGACTTTGGCCGCCGCGGCGGCGCGGTCGGTCGGATCGTAATCGGTCTCGAGCTTGCGCAGCACGATCCGGCTGCCATCGTGCAAGGTGACCTCGCGCGCCTCGCCGGCCTCGTACTCGACGGTGATTTCCCGCTCCCGCGGCACGAAATCCGCCAGCACGGTCGGCTCGTAGTGCTCCCGGGTATAGGCATAGCTCTTGGTCGAGCCCTCGTGATCGTTGAAGGTTACGCACGGGGAAAGCACGTCGATGAGCGCGAAGCCCCGGTGCCTGAGGCCCGCTTCGATGAGCGGCACCAGCTGGCGCTTGTCGCCGGAGAAGCCGCGCGCCACGAAGCTCGCGCCGAGGTCGAGCGCCAGCAGCACCGGATCGATGGGCGGCTGAAGGTTGGTCTCGCCCTTCTTGGCCCGGGTGCCGATATCGGCCGACGCGGAAAACTGCCCCTTGGTCAGGCCGTACACGCCGTTGTTCTCGATGAGGTAGAGCATGTCGAGATTGCGGCGCACGGCATGGCAGAACTGCCCGAGCCCGATCGAGAGCGTGTCGCCGTCGCCTGAGACGCCGATGTAGCTCAGGCGCCGGTTGGCGGCATTGGCGCCGGTGGCGATCGAGGGCATGCGGCCGTGCACGGCGTTGAAGCCGTGGCCGCCGCTGACGAAGTAGGCGGTGGTCTTGGACGAGCAGCCGATGCCGGAGAGCTTCACCACGTTCTGCGGCTCGAGCGACAGTCCCCAGCAGGCCTCGACGATGGCCGCGGTGATCGAGTCGTGGCCGCAGCCGGCGCACAGCGTCGACAGCGACCCCTCATAGTCACGTCTCGTGAACGCGAGCGCGTTGTGTGCCAGCGAGGGGTGCGCAACCTTGGGTTTGGCGATGAATGTCATGTCGGGCCCTCTCCTCAGGCGTGCGCGATGTCTTTTGGATGCGCGGCGGAGGGCTCGATCTCGGCCAGCACCCCCTCGACGATGAAGCGGGAGCTCACCGGCAGCCCGCTGTAGTGCAGCAGCGAGCGCAGCTTCGCTTTGTCCACCGCCGTCTCGAGCATCAGCAGCGAGCGCAGTTGCGCGTCGCGGTTTTGCTCGACGACAAACAGCAGGCGGTGGGCCGCGAGGAAGCGCTCGACTTCCTCGCCGAACGGGAATGCGCGCACGCGAAGGTAATCGATCGCCACACCCCGGCTGCGCAGGGCGGCGAGGGCCTCCTGGATGGCGCTGTCGCTGCTGCCGAGCGAGACGATGCCGATCTCGCTCGCCGTGCCGTCGACGATCGGGCGCGGCACGCGCTGCTTGGCCGTCTCCCATTTTCTGAGCAGCCGGTCGAGCACCCGCTGATACTCCGCCGAGTCCTCCGTGTAGGTGCCGAACTGGGTGTGTCCCGAGCCGCGCGTGAAGTAGGCCGCCTTGGGATGCACCCCGGGCAGCGTGCGGTAGGGGATGCCGTCGCCGTCCTTGTCCAGATAGCGATGGAATCTCTCCAGCTGCTGGATCTGCTCGAGGCCGAGCAGCTTGCCCCGGTCCGGCCGATACGCATCGTCCCACTTCAGATCCGGGCACATCCAGTCGTTCATCCCGATGTCGAGGTCGGAGACCACCAGGACGGGGGTCTGCAGCCGCTCGGCCAGATCGAAGGCATCGCGCGCCATGTAGAAGCACTCTTCCGGGTTGGCCGGATAGAGACACACATGGCGGGTATCGCCATGCGAGGCGTAGGCGCAGGCCATGAGGTCGCCCTGCTGTGTGCGAGTCGGCATGCCTGTCGAGGGGCCGACACGCTGGATGTCGAACAGCACGGCCGGCACCTCGGCGTAGTAGGCGAGGCCCAGGAACTCGTTCATCAGCGAGATGCCGGGGCCGGAGGTGGCGGTGAAAGAGCGCGCGCCGTTCCACGAGGCGCCGAGCACCATGCCGATCGCCGCCAGCTCGTCCTCCGCCTGGATGAAGGCGAAGCGATTCTCGCCGGTCTCACGATCGACGCGCAGCCGCCCGCAGAAGCCCTTGAACGCGTCCATCAGCGAAGTCGACGGTGTGATCGGATACCACGCGGCCACGGTGGCGCCGGCGAACACGCAGCCGAGCGCCGCGGCGGTGTTGCCGTCGATCATGATGTGGCCGGCGGTGCGGTCCATGGGCTGGACGGACAGCGGCAGGGGGCAGTCGAAGTGCTGCCGCGCGTAATCGTAGCCGAGCTGGATCGCCTGCATGTTGCTGTCCACGAGCTGCGGCTTGCGGGCGTAGGTCTCTGCGAGCATGGCTCGGATGCGGTCGAGGTCGAGCGACAGCAGCGCGGCCAGCACACCCGCGTAGCAGATGTTTTTCATCAGGATGCGGGTGCGCACGCCGTCGAAGTGCTCGTTGCACATCTGCGCCAACGGCACGCCGAGCACCGTGACGTCCGAGCGGGACAGCAGCGCCGGGCGCGGCCAGGTGCAATCGTAGACGAGGTAGCCGCCGGGCTGCACTTCCTTGACGTCGCGGGCGTAGGTCTCCGGGTTCAGCGCCACCATGATGTCCACCGAGCCCGAGCGCGCCACGTGCCCGTCGCGGGACACGCGTATCTCGTACGAGGTGGGCAGCCCCTGGATGTTGGAGGGGAAGAAGTTCTTGCCCATCACGGGCACGCCGCTTCGGAAGATGGCCTTCATGAGCAGCGTGTTGGCGCTCGCCGAGCCGGTGCCGTTGACCGTGGCGATCTTGATGGTGAAATCGTTAACGCGACTTGTTGTCATTGTTGACATCCGAGCACATTACAGACCCGGGCGCTCTAGGCGATTTTCGGCTTGCGCCGCTCGAGCGTGCGGGCCTCGTCGTCGGCGTGCGGCCAATGGATGAGCGATTTCTGCATGTCCCAGGCCGCGGTCGGGCAGCGCTCGGCGCACAATCCGCAGTGCACGCACAGATCCTCGTCCTTGACCATCACGCGCCCGGTCTGCGGCAACGCCGCCGAGACGTACAGCGGCTCGTCCAGGTTCTTCGCCGGGGCCTTCAGGTGCGCCCGCAGCCTGGCTTCGGGCCCGTTGGAGGTGATCGTGAGGCAGTCGACCGGACAGATGTCGATGCATGCGTCGCACTCGATGCACAGCTTCGCGTTGAAGACGGTTTGCACGTCGCAGTTGAGACAACGCTGCACCTCCTGCGCCACCTGCTCGGCCGAGAAGCCGAGCTCCACCTCGATGTTGAGCTTCTTGAAGCGCTCCTTCAGCGACATGTGCGGCATCAGCCGCCGCTCCACCGGCGTGTAGTCGTTCGAGTACGACCACTCGTGCATGCCCATCTTGCGGCTTTGCAGGTTGACGCCCGGGGACAGCCGCTCGGTGAGCGGCTCGCCCTGGCAGTGCCGATGGATGGAAATGCCCGCCTGGTGTCCCTGCTCCACCGCCCAGATGATGTTCTTCGGTCCGAAGGCGGCATCGCCGCCGAAGAACACCCCGGGCAGCGTCGACTGAAACGTCACCGGATCGACCACTGGCACATCCCACTTGTCGAACCGGACGCCGAGCTCGCGTTCGATCCAGGGGAAGGCGTTCTCCTGCCCGATCGCGAGGATCACGTCGTCCGCGGGTATGAACTCCTCGCCGGTCACGCGTTCGGCGCAGATGCGCCCCCGCGAGTCGAGCTCGTACTCCATGCAGTCGAAGACCATGCCGGTGAGCCGGCCGTTCTCGACGGCGAATGCCTTCGGCGAACGGTTGACGATGATCTCGACGCTCTCCTCCTCGGCGTCCTCGAGCTCCCAGCTCGATGCCTTGAAGAACCCGCGCGGCTTGCGCGCCATGACCTTCACCTGCCTGGCGCCGAGCCTCAGGCTCGTGCGGCAGCAGTCCATCGCCGTGTTGCCGACTCCGATGATGAGCACGCGCTCGCCGATGCGCTCGATGTGCCCGAAGGCCACCGACTCCAGCCAGCTGATGCCGATGTGCACATTGGCGGCGGCCTGCTCGCGGCCCGGCAGGCGCAGCTCCTTGCCCTTGGGCGCGCCGGAGCCGATGAACACGGCGTCGAAGCCGCCGTCGGCGAGCAGCTCCTTCAGGCTCTCGACCGGGTGCCCGAGCCTCAGGTCCACCCCCATGGCGAGGATCATGCCGATTTCATCGTCGAGCACGCTCGCCGGCAGCCGGAAGGCCGGGATATTGGTGCGCATCAGGCCGCCGGTCTTCTCGAGCTGCTCGAAGATCGTCACCTCGTAGCCGAGCGGCATCAGGTCGTTGGCCACCGTGAGCGAGGCGCAGCCGGCGCCGATGCAGGCGATGCGCTTGCCATTCTTGACCTTGGGGATCTTCGGCAGCCGGCCGGTGATGTCCTCCCGGTAGTCGGCGGCGACGCGCTTCAGGCGGCAGATGGCCACGGGCTTGGCTTCGACGCGCCCCCGGCGGCAGGCCGGCTCGCAGGGCCGGTCGCACACGCGCCCGAGAATGCCCGGGAAGACATTCGAATGGCGATTCACCATATAAGCGTCGGTGAATCGGCCCTGGGCGATCAGGCGGATGTACTCGGGAATGTCGGTGTGAGCCGGACAGGCCCACTGGCAATCCACTACGCGATGGTAGTAGTCGGGGTGGGATGTGTCGGTAGCGTTCACGATGTTCCACTGCTGGGGCAGGCTGCACAATGATAGTGCAACCCGGCCGGCGCAAACAGGCGTCGCTTGCTCATTCCGGCTATCCAGGATATCGGTGCGGCCCTGGAACAATAAAAAAGGCCGGGCAGGTTTGACACTGTCCGGCCCTGAAGGTTTCAAGACCCCCGTACGCGGGCGCGATTATTCGCACCAACTGTATCAAAAAGCAAATTCTTCCCTATTCCGGATGGACTCTTGACAGACCCGATCGAGCGTGGCTAGGAAGCTCGTGCCGATCTGGATCGAGTCTTAAGCAGCGCAGCCTCACGGCCCCTGAGGCCGAGAGGCTCCTTAAGATACAATGCCGGCCATTTCCGGCATGGCAGATGAAGATGAGCGAGGATCGAGCCACCGATTTCGGCTACGAGCGTGTTCCGTGGGGCGAGAAAGCCCGTCGCGTGCGGGGCGTTTTCGATTCGGTCGCCCGCAACTACGACCTGATGAACGACCTGATGTCGGGCGGCGCGCACCGGCTGTGGAAACGCTTCACCCTGGCCCTGACCGGCCTGCGGCCCGGCCAGCGCGCGCTCGATGTCGCAGGCGGCACCGGAGACTTGGCCGCGGGCATGGCCCGGCAGGTGGGCGAGGGCGGCCTGGTCGTGCTCAGCGACATCAATGCGGCCATGCTCGGTCGGGGCCGGGACCGGCTCGCCGACCGCGGCGTGCTCGGCAATGTCGAGTATGTCCAGGCCAATGCGGAGAACCTGCCATTCCGCGAGGGGACGTTCGATTGCGTCACCATCGGCTTCGGGCTGCGCAACGTCACCGACAAGCCCGCTGCACTGGCTTCCATGCATCGGGTGCTGAAGCCCGGCGGCCAGCTGCTGGTGCTGGAGTTCTCGCATCCCGTGGCCCCGGGGCTTGGACCGATCTACGATGCCTATTCGTTTCGGGTGCTGCCGCTGCTCGGCAAGCTCGTGGCGCGTGACGCAGCGAGCTACCGCTACCTGGCCGAGTCGATCCGCATGCATCCTCCCCAGGAGCGGCTGCTCGCCATGATGCAGGCCGCGGGCCTCGAGGGCTGCCGCTACCACAACCTCTCCGGCGGCATCGTCGCGGTGCACCGCGGCTACAAGTATTAGGTGCATCGAGACCCATGCTCACCGGGACACTCGAGAACATTCTCAACCGCGGCCTGCCCCGCTCGGTGCGCGCGCGGCAACTGTGCGCCGAGCTCGCCGGGCGCCGCCTCGCCATCGAGGCCCCGGCAATGGCGCGCGTGCTGGTCGGATCCACGGGCGGCTCGCTCAGCTTGACCCGCGGCGCAGGCTCGGCGGACGCGGAGATCATCGGCGGGCCGCTGAGCCTGGCGTTGCTGAGCGGCGGCTTCTCCGAGAGCCCGCTGCGACGCGGCGACATCGAGGTCCGCGGGGACGTCGAGGTCGCGCAGAAATTCCAGGAGCTGCTGCGGCTGCTGTCGCCGGACCCCGAAGAGGAGCTTTCGCTGCTCGTCGGCGACGCACCGGCGCACCGCGTCGGAAGGCTCGCGCGCGGCTCGCTCGGCTGGACACGCAGGGCGGTCACGACATTGCTCCGTGACTTCGGCGAATACGCCAGCCACGAGCGCCGGGATCTGGTGTCCCGCCAGGAAGGCGAGCAGTTCCTGCGCGGCGTGGACGCCCTGCGCGAGGATGCCGATCGCTTCGAAGCCCGCCTTGCGCTGCTGCAGCGTCGCTCGGACACCAAATAATGCCGGTCTCCCGCCCATGAGGCTGCGCGTCCTCACGCGGCTGGTAAAGATCCAGCATGTGCTCGTGAAGCACGGCCTGGATGATTTCGTGCGCGAGACCCATCTGTACCGGCCCCTGCGCTTCGTGTTGTTCCTGTACCCCGGCACGTGGTTCGGGCCGGGTCGGCGGGTCCCCCTCGGGGAGCGGCTTCGCCTTGCGCTCGAGGCCCTGGGGCCGATCTTCGTGAAGTTCGGCCAGGCCGTCTCCACGCGCCGCGACCTGCTCCCGCCGGACATCGCCGAGGAGCTCTCCAAGCTCCAGGACCGCGTACCCCCCTTCAGCGGCACCGTGGCACGCGAAGCGATAGAGCGCAGCCTCGGCCGCCCCGTGGGCCAGGTCTTCGCCTCGTTCGATGAGACGCCGCTTGCGGCGGCCTCCATCGCGCAGGTGCACGCCGCCCGCCTGGGCAACGGCAGGGACGTGGTCGTGAAGGTTCTGCGCCCGGGCATGCGCGACCTCATCGAGAAGGATCTCGAGGTGCTCTATCTGCTGGCGGGGCTGGCGCAGGCCTATTGGCGCGAGGCCCGCCGCCTGCGCCCGGCGGAATTGGTGGCCGAGTACGAGAAGACCATCATCGACGAGCTCGACCTGATGCGCGAGGCGGCCAACGCGACGCAGCTGCGGCGCAACTTCGCCGGCTCGGACATGCTGTACGTTCCGGAGGTGTTCTGGGACTACTGCCGCACCGACGTGATGGTGATGGAGCGTATCCACGGCATTCCCATCAGCGACATGGCGCGGCTGCGCGCCGCCGGCACGGACATCGCCAAGCTCGCCGAGAACGGCGTGCGCATCTTCTTCACCCAGGTGTTCCGCCACAACTTCTTCCACGCGGACATGCACCCCGGCAACATCTTCGTCCTGACGGACGATCCGGCCCGGCCGCGCTATGCGGCCATCGACTTCGGCATCATGGGCACGCTCGATCCGCGCGACCAGCACTACCTGGCGGAGAACTTCCTGGCGGTGTTCGAGCGCGATTACCGCCGCGTCGCCGTGCTGCACGTCGAGTCGGGCTGGGTGCCGCCCGGGACCCGCATCGATGAGATGGAATCGGCCATCCGCACCGTCTGTGAGCCGATCTTCGACCGGCCGCTGGCGGACATCTCCTTCGGGCACCTGCTGCTGCGCCTGTTCGAGATCTCGCGGCGCTTCAACATGCAGATCCAGCCGCAGCTGATGCTGCTGCAGAAGACCCTGTTCAACATCGAAGGACTGGGACGCGATCTGTATCCGCAGCTGGACATCTGGAGCACCGCAACGCCCATCCTCCGCGAGTGGATGCGAGAGCGCGTCAGCATCAGACGGCTGTGGAAGAGCCTGCGGCGCCAGCTGCCGGACGTCATGGAATCCCTCCAGGGCGTGCCCGTGTTGCTCACGCGTACGGTGCGGCGGGTGCACGAGCCCGAGTCGCACCCCGAAGTGGCCGCCATGAGCCTGTTGCGCGAGGAAATGCGCGCGAGCGCGCGGCGGCGTGACGCGGTGATCGTCGGCGCCACAGTGTTGTTCGGCGGACTGGTGTGGCTGGCGGTCGCTCCGGTGGCCTGGCCGGGCTGGGTGCTGACCGCCGGCGGGATCCTCGGGCTGTCGGCGGCCTACCTCTGGTTGTAACGCTCCCCAAAGCGCGCGCCGCAGGTCAAGCGCCGTCGCTGGAAATCCTGGCCGCTTTTCCGTCCAGCCAGGCTGCCCGCGACAGCGCACGGTTGGTGTAGGGCGCCTGCAGCACCACCAGCGTGGTGGTGCTGATGCTGGGATGGACCTTGAGGATCCGGTCGAGCACGGCCTCCAGATGACCGACCGATATCGCGACCACGCGCAGAGAGCCGGAATCCTCTCCGGCCAGGCGGCGGTAATCGAGGACTTCGGGGATGTCCGCCAGAATCTGGCCCACGCGCGGGCATACGCTGCCGTCGCAGCGCAGCCGGATCACGGCCTCGATTGCGTAGCCGAGCTTTCGCGGATCGATGTCCGCGCGGTAGCTGCGGATCACCCCCGCATCCTCCAGGCGCTTGATCCGCTCGGCCGTGGCCGGTGCCGACAGTCCCACCTGGCGGCCGAGCTCGGCATAGCCCAAGCGCGCATCCGCCTGCAGCAGCTCGAGGAGCTGCCAGTCCTTGGTGTCCAGGACGAGTTTCGATTCGAAGCTCATAATTGAGGCCGACCCACATGATCTGTGGTGAATGCGGCTGATGATATGCATTATCTGCATTCAGCGCCAGGGAGGACCGCATTAGGATGCGAGTCTGACTCCCTCATCCATCGCGGCCGAAAATGGCGTGAACGCCCCAGGATCGGCCGCCTAGGATGAATCGTCCCGGCGCCCCGTAGCCCCAAGGAATCCTCATGGAGCAATCCGGACACCTCGACGCGCAGGCCGTCCTCTACGCCTCCATCGCCGTGCTCACCTGGTCTTCGGCCTACGCCAGCATTGCGTATGCTCTGGCCGCATTCACACCGGGCGAGATCGCCTTCGCACGCCTGCTGCTCGCCTCGGTTTGCTTCCTGCTGTACCTGCATGCGCGACGGATCGCTCTGCCACCGCCGGCGGCGTGGCCACCGCTGTTGGCGCTGGGCCTGGGAGGCCTCGCGGTGTATCACCTGTGTCTCAACTCCGCGGAGACGCGCATCGCCAGCGGCACCGCGGCAATGCTGATCGCCCTGATCCCGGCGGCCACGGCGGCCGTTGGGGCGCTATGGCTGCGGGAGCGGCTGTCGGCGCGCGCCCTGGCCGGCCTGGCGCTCGCGCTGGCCGGAGTCGTGCTCGTGGTGCTCACCAGCGGCAAGAGCTTGCGCTTCCAGCCGAAGGCGCTGCTGGTACTGGTCAGCGTCCTTGCCGCGGCGGTCTATTTCACGGGCCAGAAGTCCTGGTCCGCGCGCTACGGCGCGGAAGCGGTCACCGCGGTGACACTTCTGGGCGGGACCCTCGGGGCTCTGCCGTTCGGGTTCGATTTGCCGCGGACGCTCCTGACCGCGCCGCCCGGGCGCAGCGCCGCCCTGCTGTGGCTGGGCCTGGCGCCGACCTTCGTCGGCTATCTCACCTGGAACATGGCCATCCATCGCGCCAGCGCCACCAAAGTGTCCAGCTTTATCTATTGTTCCACCCCGATTGCGGTGCTGATCGGCTGGCTGTGGCTGGGCGAGCGGCCCGGCTGGCTGACCCTGGCCGGCGGCGTGGTCGTCGTGAGCGGGGTGGTACTGGCCAATACGCGCGGGCGCGCCACCGTCAAGGCCCGCGCTCGGGCCGCTTGCAACACATGAAGTCAGTAGAGGTCGTCCATGTACACGCTGTATATCGCCAATAAGAATTACTCCTCCTGGTCATTGCGCCCCTGGGTGCTCATGCAGACGCTCGGCATCCCGTTCGAAGAACGGCTGGTGCCGTTCGGCCAAGGCCCCGACGGGCATGACTTCCGCGTGTTCGCTCCCAACGGCAAAGTGCCTTGTTTGCACGACGCAGCGACCGTGGTCTGGGACTCTCTGGCCATCGTCGAGTACCTCGCGGAGCGCCACGCGGGGGCGTGGCCCCCGGATGCGGCCGCCCGCGCCTTTGCCCGCTCGGCGGCCGCGGAGATGCATTCCGGCTACGCAGCCCTGCGCCAGAGCTGCAGTATGACCTGCGGCCTCAGACTCCGACGGCATCGGATCGATCCGGACTTGCACAAGGATCTGCAGCGGCTGCAAGAGGCGTGGCGCGATGGCCTGTCGCGCTTCGGCGGCCCGTTTCTCGCGGGATCGAAGTTCACCGCCGTGGATGCCTTCTTCGCACCGGTGGCTTTCCGCATCCAGACCTATGGCCTCGAGCTCGGCGAGCCGGCCATGGACTACGCGGCGCGGCTGCTCGCTCTACCCGCGATGCAGCGCTGGTATGAGGCCGCGCTGGGCGAAACCTGGCGCGATGCCGCCCATGACCGGGAAATGTTCGCGGCGGGCACGGTGCTCGAGGACCTGCGCCGTACGGCCGGCGCATAAGCACGATCTGCCGAGATCCCCGCGATCGCAGCGGGAGTATGATCGGCCGCTGTCGGAGCGCCGCCACCATGGCCTGACTCGGACCGATTCGCCCTTGGCAACTGTCTCATATCGAACAGAGGGCTGTCATGAAACACTCCAAGGTCAAAGGCTCGGACGGCATACTGTTGGCGGCTCGAATACTGATCGTGCTGCTCTTCCTTATCTTCGGCTGGGAGAAGCTGCTCGATTACTCCGGCACGGTGCAGTACATGGCCCATGTCGGCGCGCCGTTGCCGGCGCTGGCGACCGTCATCGCGATCATCATGGAGTTGTTCGTCTCTATCGCCATCATCCTCGGTGTGGCGACCCGGCCCCTGGCTGCGCTGCTGGCGCTCTACACGCTGGGAACCGCGCTCATCGGCCACCGCTACTGGGAGGCGACGGGCATGGCCCGCCTCGAGAACGAAATCAACTTCTGGAAGAACATCAGCATCATCGGCGGCCTGCTGCTTCTCTATGTCACGGGCGCCGGCCGTTATGCCATCGACAGCATGTGGCACAAGCAGAGCGCGGACGAGGGTACGCCAAGCCGGCGGTGAGCCGATGCGCCGCGCGAGCCGGCTCCGGGGAGGCCCCCGTAGGGGTGCCGATCCCGAAAAAAAAGCGGCCGCCTCAGAGCGGCACCGGCACTGCGCTCGCGCCAGCCGCGCACGATCCGTCGAGTTTCACTCCGAAGGCGATCAGGCACCTCCTGATATCGGCTTCCGCGGCCACGAAGTCCAGCGCAGCCTCCGTGTCGTCATGATGAGCGGGAGGCGCGCAATCGCTGAAATCCACCGCAATCCCGGTGCGCTCGAGGATGCGCGCGTGGATGCCATCGCGATATTGGACCGAGCAGCCCAACCGGTCCACGTCGAGCAGCAGATCCGCCGCCGGCGCGGCCATCGCATGCGACAGCAGGTAGACGCCGACGAAAGCGCGATACGACAGCTCATCGCTGCAGGGATGCAGCGCGGTGCGCAGCGAATCCATCTGCCCCCGCAGGCTCCGGGCCCAAGGTGAGGGTCGCGGCAACCCGAGAGTGCGCGCCAGAACGGCTGCGGGGGAGCCGCGCGGCGCGAGCGCCAGAATGAGCAGATGACACAGTTCGAAGTAGCTGATGGGCTCATGCTCGCGGTAGCTGCGGCACGAAAGCCACTGCTGGCGCGGATCGCGGCGGATCACGATGTGATGGCCGCCGAGGGCCTGCTTCAGGGCGGCGGCGCGGGCCAGGGAGCGCGAGAAGCCCAGTACCGGGCGCGTGCCGCGTCCCCGGGCGTGCTCGATGAGCCGCTCGAGATACGCCCGTTCCGCCTCGAGGTCACCGCTCGGAAAATAGCGCGCCAGCGCGAACGACTCACGATAGCCGCGCACGCCCCGACGCAGGTGTTTCAGCAGCGGCCGGTACTCGGTGCGGTACGGGGAATTGAGTGTCGGGTGGCGCGAGTCCCAGCCGGATGCCTTGTCGCGCTTGATGCGCTTGGCGGAGCTATGGGCCAGTCGCTCGGCGAACGGCTCGTAGAAGGAGGTCGTCAGCGGTGAGACGCGGAAGCGGCTCCACACATAGGTGCTGGCGCACCGCCAGCCGCCGTGCAGGAACACGGCAGGAGAGGGATGGGTCGTCACGGACAAGGCGACCGGGTGACTGTCGGACCGTGAGTATAGAAGCTCATTGCGTGACGCCTCAAGCGTCACGGGCGTACATGGGCGCAGCCAACCTTCAGACTCGACTACACCGAAGTTCGGATTTGGCGCGCCCGACTGGATTACTCGGCTCGTCCTGAGCCTCGCCCCTTCGGGGCCGCGGCTGCGCCGCGTTCAAAATCGCTCCCGGCGATTTTGTCGAACCAGCGACCCGCCAGACTCGACTACACCGAAGTTCGGATTTGGCGCGCCCGACTGGATTCGAACCAGCGACCTGCAGCTTCGGAGGCTGCCACTCTATCCAACTGAGCTACGGGCGCGCCGCCCATGGGCCGGGTGAACGCCGGCCGGGACCGGTTATGATACGCGGCTCGCGGCTCGCGCGTCCACGTGCGCGGGGCGCAAGAGCGTGCAGCGGGGGATAAGGAGCTGTCGCTGGGGCAATGGTCCCGTACATGCTTCAGCCATCTGGCTCCCAAGCCGTTATACTGGGGGCTCCGCGTTCACCGATTCCCCAGAGAGGTATCGTGAGCAAGCAGGACACCCATTTCATCAATGTGTTCAGTCTGGTGATCGGCATGCTTGCCACGATCGCCATTCTGATCTTCGTTTTTGCCCGCTACGTCGGCAGCCGCACGCAGGGGCGGGATATTCGGACCGAGACCGAATACATCAGGGACGTCTCCGAGCGCGTTGCGCCATTTGCCCAGGAAGCGGTTGCCGGGCAGAACAATGCCGCCCTTGCGAACAGGCCGGCAGCAGCCTCGGCCGCCGCCGGCAGCGGGGGTACGGGTGCCCTCGGCGTCCCGGCCACGGGCAAGCAGCTGTTCGAGCAAACCTGCAGCGCCTGCCACGGACCGGGGGTGGCCGGCGCGCCCAAGGCCGGCGACAAGGCGGCGTGGGCGCCGCACATCGCCAAGGGACTGCCGACGCTCTACCAGCACGCACTGCATGGGTTCCACGGAAGCAGCGGCATCATGCCTGCAAAAGGCGGACGCCCGAGCGTTCCCGACGCCGTGGTGAAACGGGCGGTCAACTACATGGTGTCCCTGGTGGATCCCGCCCTGGTCAAAGGCAAGAAGAAGTAGCGCGCTCCCGGTCCATGCATCGCAGCATCACCGCCTCGCTCACGTGCGCGGCGGTGATGTGCGACCGGCCGTCGAGATCGGCGATGGTACGCGCCAGTTTCAGGGTACGCTGGCGCGCCCGGGCGGACAGGCGCAGCCGCTGCATGACCTGATCGAGCAGCGCGCGAGCGCGGGAATCCGGCACACACCACCGATCCACCTGCGCGTCCGTCAGTCGCGCATTGCATCTGCCCTGCCGCTGCAGCTGCAAGGCCCTGATCCGCGCCACGCGCCCAGCCAGGACGGCGCTGGCCTCGCCTCTCGATCCTTCGCTGAAATCCGTGGCCGTAAGGCGCGGCACCTCGACGTGCATGTCCAGCCGGTCGAGCAGGGGTCCGGAAATGCGCGCGCGGTAGTTTCGCACCTGCACGGGCGTGCAGCGGCAACTGGCGTCTGCATCGCCCCGATGGCCGCAGGGGCAGGGATTCATGGCAGCCACGAGCTGAAACGCCGCCGGATACTCGGCGTGCATCGCCGCGCGCGACACCATCACCCGGCCGGCTTCCAGGGGCTCGCGCAGCGCCTCCAACACACGCCGGTCGAACTCCGGCAGCTCGTCGAGAAACAGCACCCCATGATGCGCCAGGCTGATCTCGCCGGGGCGTGCCCGTGCGCCACCGCCGACCAGCGCAATCGCCGAGGCCGTGTGATGAGGGGACCGGAACGGCCGGCAGCCGAAGGCGCCCGGAGTGAAGCCGGCCGTGCTGACCGAGGCGATGCCCGCGCAATCGAGCGCCTCCGAATGTGTCAGGGGCGGAAGCAGCCCCGGCAGGCGTTGCGCCAGCATGCTCTTGCCGCTGCCGGGCGGGCCGATCATGAGCAGGCTGTGCTAGCCGGCGGCCGCGCTGAGCACGGCGCGCTTGGCCTGCCGCTGTCCGCGCACGTCGGCCAGATCGGGAGTTGACGGACCCGCAGGCGCCGGGGAGGGAGGCGAAGCGCGCCCTGGCTGCAGCAGCGCGCGGCCTGCCCAGTGGTCGCAGACTTCGCGCAGGTGTGCGGCCGCCCGGACGTGGCCTGCCGCGACGATGCGCGCTTCCTCGAGGTTGGCGCGGGGAACGATCAGCTCGTGCCCGTCGCTGCGCGCGTGGGCGGCCGCCAGGAGGATGCCGCGGACCGGCTTGAGCTCTCCGCCCAGGCTCAGCTCGCCGTACAGCTCGCACGGCGGTACGGCCGGCTGGGGCGCGAGCTGCCCCGAGGCCACGAGGATCCCAAGAGCCATCGGCAGCTCGAAGCGCCCGCCCTCTTTGGGAATCTCGGCCGGCGCGAGATTGACGATGATGCGCCCGGCCGGGTAGTCGAAGCCGCAAGACAACAGCGCCGCGCGCACCCGCTCGCGGCTTTCCTTCACCACCGTGGCCGGGAGGCCCACGATGTAGAACACCGGCAGGCCGGCGGTGAGCGTCACTTCCACCTGCACCAGCGGTGCCGAGAGACCCACCTGGGCCCGGCAAGCCAGGCGCGCGACGGTGGGCATGGCGAGCACCTGCCGCGGCCGACCGGGTCGGCGCGACCCGGCTAGTGGCCCACCGGCGGTGAGCCGCCCTCCAGCGACTGCAGTCGAGCCTCGAGCTCGATCAGGCGCTCGCGCGTGCGCTGCAGCACCCGCGTCTGGGTGTCGAACTCGTCCCGGGTCACCAGATCGAGCTTGCTCAGGCTGGCGCGCAGCACGGCCCGGAAGTTGTCCTCCAGGTCCTTCTGCACGGTGCGCAGGGCGGGCGGAACGCTCTCGGCGAGCCGGCGGGCGATCGCATCGATACCAAAAATATCCATCGTCACTGACCTCAACGTACATGCCCCGCTATGGGGCGAAGGGGCTCGCAGGCAGCCCCAAAACGGTGCGAACACGGGTGCAGACCCGACGCAAGCTGCGGAAACTGCACTGAAAATCCCTATGGCACGGATTCTGCACCTCGGCCCGCGTCATCAGCTTACGCGCGTCGCAGCCGGCCGGGCAGCCCTCATTTGTGGCCCGATCGCCTAGAAACGCGTACCGCACGAGAACCGCCCTGGGAGAAAACATGCGCATTGCTCCAAAATACGTCAAATCCCTCGTCATGACGGGGACCGCGGTCCTCGCCGCGCTCGGTCCCACGATGGCCTGCGCCGCCACGCCCGTTCCGGACAAGGGCGACATGGCCTGGATGATGACCTGCACAGCCCTGGTGCTGCTGATGTCGGTGCCGGCGCTCGGCCTGTTCTACGGCGGCCTGGTCCGCACCAAGAACATGCTCTCCGTGCTCATGCAGGTGTTCGTCGGCTTCTCGCTGATCACGGTCCTGTGGTGCATCTACGGCTACTCCCTGGCCTTCACCTCCGGCAACGCCTTCATCGGAGGCCTGAGCCGCGTCTTTCTCGCCGGCACATTCAACCCGACGACGGGCGCGTTCTCCACCATCGGCACTTTCGACAAGGGCGTCGTTCTCAATGAGCTGGTGTACGTGGGCTTCCAGGCCACATTCGCCGCCATCACCTGCTGCCTGATCCTCGGCGCCCTGGTCGAGCGGGTGAAATTCACGGGCATCCTGCTCTTCCTGGCGTTCTGGTTCACCTTCTGCTACTGCCCGGTAGCGCACATGGTGTGGTACTGGCCGGGCCTGGATACCCTGCCGGGAGCGCATCCCGTGGGCGGGTTCCTGTGGAAATTGGGCGCGCTCGACTTTGCCGGCGGCACCGTGGTGCACATCAACGCCGGCGTCGCGGGCCTGGTCGGCGCCATGTTCCTCGGCAAGCGCATCGGCCTCGGCAAGGAGCCGATGCCCCCGCACAGCCTCACCATGACCATGATCGGCGCTTCGCTGCTGTGGTTCGGCTGGTTCGGGTTCAACGCCGGCTCCGCCCTCGAGGCCAACGGCTCGGCGGCACTCGCCTTCATGAACACCTACCTCGCCACCGCCTGCGCGGTGCTCAGCTGGATGGGCACGGAGTGGATCATCAAGGGCAAGCCCTCGATGCTGGGTGCGGCCTCTGGCTCGGTGGCCGGCCTCGTAGCCATCACGCCGGCGGCCGGTAACGTCGGCATCGCCGGGGCGTTCATCATCGGCCTCGGCGTCGGCCCGCTTTGCTTCTGGGGCGTCACCGGCCTGAAGAAGATGATCCGCACCGATGATGCGCTGGACGTGTTCGGCGTGCACGCCTTGGGTGGCGTCTTCGGCGCGCTGACGACGGGCATTTTCAATGATCCGGCGCTCGGCGGACCGGGCGGGAGCGCCTACCCCGGCATCTGGCACCAACTGCTCGTCCAGGCCGAGGCCGTGGCAGTGGTGATCGTCTGGACCGCCGTCGTTTCGGCCATTGGCTTCTACCTCGTCAAGGTGATCGTCGGCCTGCGCGTAGGCGAGGACGAGGAGCGCGAGGGCCTAGACATCACCGTCCATGGCGAGCGGGCTTACGATATGTAAGCTCGAGCGTTGCCTCGATGTTGAGCCCCCGGCCTGAAGCCGGGGGCTTTCGTTTTTGGGACCCGCGTCTACCCGCCACCGGGCCGGTGAGGCTTTAGAATGCCGGCTCGACAGAGCGGGCATCGCCAGGCCGGGAGACACACATGTCACGCAGCGCAGTCTTGATCCTGCTTTCGGCAGCCATGCTGGCCGGCACGCTGAGCCTGGCCCATGCCGATGTCTTCCGCTGGGTCGACAAAAACGGCGTGGTGCACTACAGCGACCAATGGGTGCCCGGCGCCAAAATGGTCATGACGACCGCCGAGACGCTGCACGGCGGCAGCGACTCCGCGGCGATGCAGGGCATTGCGACCGAGAGCAAAGCGGCGAACCAGCAGATCCAGAAGGCGTCCGATGAGCGCGCGGTGCAAGCCAAGGAGGCTGAACTGCAGGCGAAGCGGTGCAAGAAGGCGAAAGCGCTCTACCACGGGCTCATCTACGCCCGCCGCGTGTTCACGACGGACAAGCACGGCCATCGCCACTACTTCTCGGACGCTCAGGCGAATGCCGCCCGGGCCAAAGCGCTCGCGGCCATGAACCGGCTCTGCGCAACGCCCTCATCCTGATCGGCCATTGAGAAGCGCGGGGCTTACCGGCGCCTCGCCCTGTGCCTGGCAGGGCCCGTACTGGTTCCGGATCGCCCACTGAGCCACTATAGTGGCGGCGCGGTCGGACCGGCCGCTTCCCTCGAGGGGCACGCGAACCATGCGGGTAGGATTCGTCGGATTGGGCGCGATGGGCCTGCCCATGGCCCGCAATCTGCACCGGGCAGGTCTTCTGAGCGCGGTCTGGAACCGCACCAGCGAGAAAGCCGGGACGCTCGCCAGCGAGCTCGCCATTCAGGCACCGGCCACCCTGGCCGAGCTCGCCGCCGGCGTCGATGCGGTGGTGAGCTGTGTGTCAGCGGATGCCGATGTGCTCGAGGTCGCCGGCGCCCTCGCTCCGGCGCTGGCCGCGGGCGCTCTGATGATCGACTGCTCGACCACCGCCGCCGACACGGCGCGCCGGGCCGGCGAGCTGCTGCAGCGCGGGGGGGCGGAATTCCTCGATTGCCCCGTGAGCGGCGGCGTGGAAGGGGCGCGAGAGGGCACGCTCGCCATCATGGCGGGCGGCTCGCCGGAGGGGTTCGAGCGGGCCCGCCCCGTGCTTGCGGCCATGGGGCGCACCATCACCCTCTTCGGTCCGGTGGGCAGCGGCCAGGCGGCCAAGGCCACCAACCAAATCATGTGCGCCGGCATCATCGAGGCGGTCTCGGAGGCGATGGCCTTTGCGCGCGCCCAGGGCCTGCCGCTCGAGAAGCTCATCGACACCCTCGGCAAGGGCGCGGGCTCCAGTTGGTATTTCGTGCATCGCGCACCCAACATGGTGCGCGGCAGCTATCCGGCCGGCTTTCGGGTACGTCTGCACGCCAAGGACCTCGCGATCTGCCGCGACATGGCCGCCCGCTTCGGTGTGACGCTGCCGGTGGTCGAGCGCATGCTGGCCGAGTACGCCGAGCTCATCGCCCGCGGTCACGGCGATGAGGACATCTCGGCCACATTCCGCCTCAAGGCGGAGCTGTTCACGCCCGCCCGGGACGACCCCGCCTGAGCCGGGGTCAAGGGGCGTCCGGCTGCGCGGCCGGCGCCGCCCGCGCGAACTCAGGCAGCGCTTCCAGGTGCTCGCTGATGGCCCGCAGGGCCGGATAGGGCTCGAGGTCGCATTCGAAACGACGGGCATTGAACATCTGCGGCACCAGGCAGACATCCGCCAGGGTCACCTGGTCGCCGAACAGGTGCCGGCCGCTGCCGTAGCGCCTCGCCTCCTCCTCCAGGCTGTCAAAGCCCACGGCGATCCAATGGCGGTACCAGGTGTTGACGGCACCCTCGTCCTGTCCCAGGGTCGAGCGCAGGTAATTCAACACCCGCAGGTTGTTGAGCGGATGCAGATCGCAGGAGATGGACAGCGCGAGCGAGCGGACACGGGCGCGGTCCCCGGACGAGCGCGGCAGGAGCGGCGGTTGCGGATGGGTCTCTTCCAGGTATTCCAGGATGGCCAGCGACTGGCCGAACACCGCCCCTGCGTCCTCGAGTGCCGGCACCAGTCCCTGGGGGTTCATCGCCAGATACGGCGGACGGCACTGCGTCCCGGACCGCAGATCGACGCCGACCGGCTCGTAGGCGATGCCTTTGACGTTGAGTGCGATGCGCACACGGTACGCCGCGGAGCTGCGAAAATAAGTGTAGAGCTTCATGGGATTCCCGCGCCGCCGGACTTCGATAGGCGGCCAAGAGTGCCACGGCCGGCCGCGCTGCGGAAAGGCCCGAGACGGCTCGCCTGCGAGGCGGCTAAAATGCCGCCATGAGCATCTGGCATCACGAAGTCACTCCGGAATCGCTGGAGCGGGTCACGGGCGGCAGTTTTGCCGAGCGCATCGGCATCCGGATCACTGCGGTCGGCTCCGACTATCTGCGCGCCACTTTGCAGGTCACGCCGGATCTGCACCAGCCTTATGGCATCCTGCACGGCGGAATCTCCGTCGCGCTCGCGGAAACCGTCGGCAGTCTCGCGGCGGGTCTGTGCGTGGACCCGGAGCGCTTCATGTGCCTCGGGCAGGAAATCAACGCCAATCACCTGCGCCCGGTGAGCGCAGGCGTCATTACCGCCACGGCCCGTCCCTTCCACATCGGCCATCGCAGCCAGGTCTGGGGCATCGAGATCCGCGACGAACAGGGCAGGCTGACCTGCGTGTCCAGGCTCACCATGGCTGTGGTGACGCGCCGCGCCTCGGCGCCCTGAGGCGCCGGTTGAGGGCGCGCATCCTCATCGCCGGACTGAGCGCCGTGCTCGGCTGCGCGGCCTGCGGCTTCAAGGGGCCGCTCTACCTCCCGGGACGCAACGCCGCGGTGGTCACTCATCCGGCGCCGGCCGCCAAGAGCGCGCCCAACGGCTCGCAGGCACCCGCCAAACCCAAGCGCAAGAGCGGCCAGGCGGGCGCCGCGCAGGGAAGCGCAGGACCGGGCTGAACGAGGCGGGCCCGCACGGGCGCCGTCCGTATACTGCGGACATGGAACCGCCCACCCCGCCCGATCTCGTCCTCGTCGACGCCTCTTCCTACCTCTACCGGGCCTTCAACGCCCTGCCGCCGCTCACGAACTCGCGCGGCGAGCCGACCGGCGCGCTGTTCGGCGTGCTGAACATGCTCTCGAAGTTCCTGAAGGAGTGCCGGCCGCGCCACCTCGCCCTGGTGTTCGACGCTCCTGGACGCACCTTCCGCGACGAGCTGTTTGCCGAGTACAAGGCACACCGCCCGCCGATGCCCGACGCCCTACGAGCGCAGATCGAGCCGCTGCTCGCCGCGCTCACCGCTCAGGGCCTGCCGCTGCTGCGCATCGAGGGCGTGGAGGCGGACGATGTGATCGGCACCCTGGCGCAGCGCACGGTGCAGGCCGGCGAGCGCGTGCTGATCTCGACCGGCGACAAGGACATGGCGCAGCTGGTCGGCGACTCGATCACTCTGGTCAACACGATGAGCAACACGGTGCTCGATCGCGCCGGCGTCAAAGCGAAGTTCGATGTGTTTCCGGAACAGATCGTCGACTACCTCGCCCTGGTGGGCGACAGCGCCGACAACATCCCGGGTATCGCCAAGATCGGCCCCAAGACCGCGGCGAAGCTGCTTGGCCAGTACGGCACGCTGGACAATCTCATCGCGCACGTCGGCGAGGTCGGCGGCAAGGTGGGTGAGAACCTGCGCGCCGGCCTGGCGACTCTCGAGCTGTCGCGCAAGCTCGCGACCATCGACACCGAGATCGATCTGCCCGTCAAGGCGGAGGATTTGATTCCCTCCCCGCCGGACCTCGAGCGGCTGCGCGAGTTGTATACGAGGTACGAGCTGCGCTCGCTCCTGCGCCAGCTCGACGGGAGCGATCCGGCCGCCATGGCGCAGCCCGCCGCACCGGCGACGGCCGACCCGTCCCGGCTGCCGCGCCATTACGACACCGTGCTCACGCGCGCCGATCTGGATAGGTGGCTCGAGAAGCTGCGAGCCGCCGAGCTGATCGCGTTCGACACCGAGACCACCTCCCTCGATTACATGCGGGCGGAAATCGTCGGCGTGTCGTTCTGCGTCGCGCCGGGAGAAGCAGCCTACGTCCCGCTGGCGCACGAGTACGAGGGAGCGCCACAGCAGCTCGACCGCACCCAGGCGCTCGAGGCGCTGCGGCCCGTGCTGGAGGATCCGGCGAGACCGAAAGTCGGCCACCACATGAAATACGACGCTCACGTGCTCGCCAATCACGGCATCCAGCTCGACGGCATGCGATACGACACCATGCTCGAGTCATACGTGTGGGACAGCGTGGCGACCCGGCACAACATGGACTCGGCGGCACGCCACTATCTGGGAGTGCAGACCATCACCTACGAGGAGGTGGCGGGCAAGGGAGCGAAGCAGATTCCCTTCGGGCAGGTGCCGGTGGACAAGGCCGCCGAGTACGCGGCGGAAGACGCCGATGTCACATTGCGGCTGCATCGCACATTGTGGCCGAAGATCACCGGCGTGCCGGCGCTCGAGCGGCTCTACCAGAGCATCGAGCAGCCGCTCGTGCCGGTGCTGCAGCGCATGGAGCGCCGTGGCGTGCTGGTGGATGCCGGGCGGCTGCGCGCGCAGAGCGCGGAGATCGGCGCGAAGCTCGCGGAGCTGGCCGAGCGGGCGCAACGGGAGGCGGGGACGGAGCTCAATGTGGACTCGCCGAAGCAGCTCCAGCAGGTGCTGTTCGAGAAGCTCGGCCTGCCGGTGCTGCGCAAGACACCCAAGGGCCAGCCCTCCACCGCCGAGGACGTTCTGGAGGAGCTTGCCGCCTCCTATCCGCTACCGCGCACGGTGCTCGAGTACCGCGCGCTCGCCAAGCTCAAATCCACCTACACCGAGAAGCTCCCCGAGCTGATCAATCCCGCCACCGGCCGCATCCACACCTCCTATCATCAGGCCGTCGCGCAGACCGGACGGCTGTCCTCGACCGACCCCAACCTTCAGAACATTCCGATCCGAACGCCCGAAGGCCGACGCATCCGCCAAGCCTTCGTCGCGCCGCCCGGCCACGTGCTGCTGGCGGCCGATTACTCGCAGATCGAGCTGCGCATCATGGCGCACCTCTCCGGCGATGCCGGACTGCTCGCGGCTTTCGCAGAGGAGCGCGACGTTCACCGGGCCACGGCGGCCGAGGTGTTCGGCGTGCCGCTCGATGCGGTCACGTCCGATCAGCGGCGGCTCGCCAAGACCATCAACTTCGGGCTCATCTACGGCATGTCCTCGTTCGGCCTGGCGCGTCAGCTCGGCATCGATCGCGCCTCGGCGCAGCGCTATGTGGAACGCTATTTCCAGCGCTATCCCGGCGTCCGCGGCTTCATGGACGAGACTCGCTCGCTCGCCCGGGAGCGGGGCTACGTCGAAACGGTGTTCGGCCGGAGGCTGTATCTGCCGGACATCCGCTCCGGCAGTCAGCAGACCCGGCAGTACTCCGAGCGCAGCGCCATCAACGCTCCCATGCAGGGCACCGCCGCCGACATCATCAAGCGGGCCATGATCGCCGTGGACGCCTGGTGCATCGAGCAAGAGGCGCCGGCGCGGCTGATCATGCAGGTGCACGACGAGCTGGTGCTCGAGGTCCGAGAGGACGCCACCGGCACCGTCACCGAGGCGGTTCGCAGTCACATGACCGATGCAGCAGCGCTCAAGGTTCCACTACGGGTCGAGATCGGCACGGGCGCGAATTGGGACGAGGCTCATTAGACCTGAATACGTTTGGAAACAATTGGTTCGACTTCATCGATGGCGCGGCGCGAACGGGACCCGAGCCGCCGGCCCGGCGGAAATCCGCCCAGAACGCCGGAACTTTCGCTCAGCCTGTCAGTCTCATTGTTTGAGTGCCAAGGCGCTCCCCGCTTCCCTCCCTGAGCGGGTCAAAACCCGGTTCACAATGAGACCTGTGCCGGGTTAGTCTGCCCCGATGGCCCTCCCGGCCATCGGGGTCTTTTAAGAAACATCGGCGAGCCACGCCGAAAGCACCCGCTGCGCCTCTTCGACCCCGACGCGGGTGTGCGCGGAAAACAGCTGCACGGACACTCCCTCGCCCATGGCCGCGGCGGCGACCGACAGCGCCCGCCGCGCCTCGTTCCGGCTCAACTTGTCCGTCTTCGACAGAAGCACATGCGCCCGCTGCGCCGGACCGGCCCACTCGAGCAGCGCCAGATCGCCTTCGGTGATGCCGCGCCGCACGTCCACGATCACGAACAGTCCCTTCAGCGAGCTGCGCCGCCGCAACGCTTCGAGCAGCTGCGGCCAGGTGCGCCGTTCGCTCTCCGGCGCGCTCGCATAACCGTAACCGGGCAGATCGACCAGGCGCCGCTCGGCCGAGAGCTCGAAGAAGTTGACGAGCCGGGTGCGTCCCGGGGTTTTGCTCGCCCGTGCCAGCGCCTGCCGGCCCACGATGGCGTTGATCGCGCTCGACTTGCCGGCGTTCGACCGGCCGGCGAAGGCGACCTCGGCGCCCGAGTCGGAGGGAAACTGCGCCGGCGCGGCGGCGCTCAGGAGAAACCGCGCTTGGGGGAATCGTGCCACGGCCGTAGTGTACAATTGCCGACTTTCGCATCACGGGTCGAAACGAGAAAGAGCGAGCCATGGCGAAAAAAAATCCCCTCGTATTCATGCCGGCCCTGCTGGCCGCATTCGCCTGCCTGGCCCCGGCGCTTTCGCACGCCGGCACGCCTGCGACCCCGGCGGCGAAGTCCGCTGCCGTGACACCCGATCCGTATCTCGACGGCTCCGTGAAAGCCGGGGCCGCCAAAGCCGCCATGTGTTTTGCCTGCCATGGGCCGGATGGCAACAGTGTCGTCCCCACGTTCCCGCGGCTCGCGGGCCAGAACGCAGTCTACATCGCCGAGCAGCTGCATCTGCTGCGCTCCGGGGTACGCCCGAATCCCGTGATGGACCCGGTGGCCCGGACGCTCAGTGACCAGGACATCGACAATCTGGCGGTCTTCTTCGCCGCGCAGACGCCGGCCGGCCTCGATGCCGATCCCGCCCTGTGGAAGGCGGGCAAGGCCCTGTACCTCTCCGGCGACAGCAAGCGCGGCGTGCCCGCCTGCGTGGCCTGTCACGGGCCGCTCGGCCGCGGCAATCCCGCCGCCGGCTATCCGGCACTTCGGGCGCAGCAATCGGTCTATGTCGTGGCGCAGCTTACGAGCTACGCCAAAGGCACACGCTATAGCGGACCGCACGCCACCACCGCGACCCCCAACAGCAAGTTCATGTTCGCCATCGCCAAGCGCCTGACGCCCACGGAAATGCAGGCCGTGGCGTCGTACGTGCAAGGCCTGCGCTGAGCACACCCAATAGGAGAACCGTCGCTAATGATCCGCACGCTCGCCCTGTCCGCAGCGCTCGTTCTCGCCCTGTGCGCGTGCAGCCCGCATTCGGCGCAGACGTCTCAGAGCACGGGGCCTGCAGCGCCATCCGGGCAGACCTCCTCCGGCACGGCCTTGCAGCCCGGCACATCCGGGAACAGCGGCAGCGCCCAGGGCGCACCGGGCGGCGCGGCCGGCCGCGCCGCCACGCAAGGACCACTCGCCCTGCCCACCAGCACCCGTTGGAAGGCGGGCGTCAACTACGACGTGATTTCGCCCGCCCAGCCGACCAGCGCACCGCCCGACAAGGTGCAGGTCATGGAGTTCTTCTGGCTCGCCTGCCCGCACTGCTATGCGCTCGAGCCCTACCTGCTGGCCTGGCGCAAGTCCAAGCCTGATTATGTCCAGTTTGTGCGCGTACCGGTGATGTGGGGCCCGGTTCAACAGGCCCATGCGAAGCTGTTCTACACGCTGGAGGCGCTCCGTCGCGACGATTTGGTGGAAACGGCCTTTGACACCATCCACCGCCTCGAGACGCAGACCGGCACGGAGTCCATCATGGTCGGCGGCAGCCAGGCCGACACGATGAAGGTGCAGCAGGCGTTCGCGGCCCGCAACGGCATCGACGCCGCCGCCTTCGACAGCGCCTACAACTCCTTCGATGTCCGTACCGAGCTGCAGCAGGCCGAGGTGATCACCCAGACCTACGAGATCGACTCGGTGCCGACGATCATCGTCGACGGCCGCTATCGCACCAACCCGGAAAAGGCCGGCGGCGAGAAACAGCTGATCGTGCTGACCGACTTCCTGGCAAAATGGGTCCACGACCACCGGAGCGCCCCATGAGCGCAATGTCCATCTCGAAAGTGAATCGATTCCTGGCTTTTGCGGCCGCAACGCTGCTCGCCGCATTCTGCGGCGCGCGGGCGGCCCACGCGGCTGCCGGCCCGCCACCGCCGCCGAACAGCCACTGGAAGGCGGGCGTCAATTACAAGGTGATCTCGCCCGCCCAGCCGACCAATGCGCCGCCAGGCAAGGTGCAGGTCATGGAATTCTTCTATCTCGCCTGCCCGTTCTGCCATGCCCTCGAGCCCCACCTGCTCGCCTGGCGCAAGACCAAGCCGGCCTACGTCCAGTTCGTGCGCGTGCCGGTGATGTGGGGGCCACTGCAGGTAAAGGATGCCCGGCTCTTCTACACTTTGGAGGCGCTCGGCCGGGATGATCTGGTCGAGACGGCGTTCCACACGCTTCACCAGCTCGAGCAGGCGTCGGGAGGCAACGAGAACGTCATGGTCGGCCATACGAAGGCGCAGACGCTCGCGCTGCAGGAAGCGTTTGCCAAGCGGCACGGCGTCTCCGCGACCGCCTTCGCAAACGCCTACAACTCCTTCTACGTCAACACGGAGCTGCAGCGCGCCACCCAGCTCGGACAGATCTATCAGGTCACGGACACCCCCACGATCATCGTCGACGGACGCTACAAGACCGGGCCGTCGCTGGCCGGCGGCGGCGACAGGACGCTGGCCGGGATGGATAACCGGACGATCGAGCTGATCAACTTCCTGACCAAGTGGGTCCATGATCATCAGCGCGCCGGCTGAGCGGCGGCGCGCGCGGCGGCCGGGCCGTCAGAGGATGTAGCGGCTGAGATCCTCATCCTGGGCGAGGTCGCCCAGGTGGTCCTCGACATACTTCGCGTCGAGAACGATCTCCGTGCCCGGTTGCTCGGACGCATCGAAGGAAACCGACTCCAGCAGCCGCTCCATGACGGTGTGCAGGCGCCGCGCCCCGATGTTCTCCGTGCGCTCGTTGACCTGGTGGGCGATCTCGGCGATGCGCTGCACGCCGTCGGCCGAGAACTGCACCGACACGCCTTCGGTCCGCATCAGCGCCTGGTACTGCGCGGTGAGCGAGGCGTCCGGCTCGGTCAGGATGCGCACGAAGTCGCCCACCTTCAGTGAATCCAGCTCCACGCGGATCGGCAGCCGCCCCTGGAGCTCAGGAATCAGATCCGAGGGCTTGGACAGGCTGAAGGCGCCCGAGGCGATGAACAGCACGTGATCGGTCTTGACGGGACCGTACTTGGTCGTCACCGTCGAGCCTTCCACCAGCGGCAGCAGGTCGCGCTGCACTCCCTCGCGCGAGACGTCGGCGCCGAGGTTCTCCTGACGGCGAGTGACCTTGTCGATCTCATCGATGAACACGATGCCGTTCTGCTCGGCGTTGGCGACGGCCTTGACCTTGAGTTCATCCTCGTTGATGAGCTTGCCCGCCTCCTCCTCGAGCAGCAGCTTCCCCGCCTCGCGCACCTTGACCTTGCGAGTGCGTGTGCGGTTTCCGCCCAGGTTCTGGAACATGGCCTGCAGCTGCTGCTGCATCTCCTCCATCCCCGGAGGCGCCATGATCTCCACCCCCACGGGGAGCGAGCGCAGCTCGAGCTCGATCTCACGCTCGTCGAGCTCGCCGGCGCGCAGCAAACGCCGGAATTTCTCCCGGGTCTCCGCATCGCGCGGCTGCGGTGGCTCGTCGGTCGAGAAGCCCATCACGCGCGCCTTCGGCAGCAGCGCATCCAGCACCCGCTCCTCGGCGGCCTCGGCGGCGTGCTGGCGGACCTTTTCCATCTCCTGCTCGCGCGTCATCTTGACCGCGATATCGGCCAGCTCTTTGACGATGGAATCGACATCCCGGCCCACGTAGCCCACCTCGGTGAACTTGGTGGCCTCGATTTTGACGAATGGCGCGTTCGCCAGGCGCGCCAGCCGGCGGGCGATCTCGGTCTTGCCGACGCCGGTCGGACCGATCATGAGGATGTTCTTGGGCGTGATTTCCTGGCGCAGCGACTCCTCGACCTGCATGCGCCGCCAGCGGTTGCGCAGCGCGATGGCTACCGCCCGCTTGGCGGCCTCCTGGCCGATGATGTGCTTGTCGAGCTCTTGGACGATCTGGCGAGGCGTGAGCGATGACATGGTATTACGGGACAGGCGCGCCTCAGGAGGCGGCCTGTGTCAACTCCTCGATGGTGAGATTGCGGTTGGTATAGATGCAGATGTCGGCGGCGATGTGGAGCGAGCGCTGTACGACCTCGCGCGCGCCCAACTCGGTCGCATCGAGCAGCGCGCGTGCGGCGGCCAGGGCATATTGTCCGCCCGAGCCGATCGCGGCGGCATCGGTCTCCGGCTCGATGACATCGCCGTTGCCCGAGATCACCAGCAGCTTTCCCGGATCACCGACCAGCAGCAGCGCCTCGAGACGCCGCAGGTAACGGTCGGCGCGCCAGTCCTTGGCAAGCTCGATGGCCGCGCGGGTGAGGTTGCCGTACTTCTCCAGCTTGCCCTCGAACCGCTCGAACAGCGTAAAGGCGTCCGCGGTGCCGCCGGCGAACCCGGCGACGACCTTGTCGTTGTAGAGCCTGCGGACCTTGCGGGCGTTGCCCTTCATCACCGTGTTTCCGAGGGTCACCTGACCATCCCCGCCGACGGCCACGACGCCGTTGCGGCGGACGCCGAGGATGGTTGTGCCGTGCGGGTCGAAAGGGGCGGAATCGGTCATGGCAGGGCCTGGTTCAAGGGGGGGGCGGGAGAGACAGTCCGGCGGGCGAGAGCCTCAAGACTTGCGGCGCGCCCGGGGATGCGCTGCGTCGTAGATGCGGGCGAGGTGCTGAAAATCAAGA
>OFHJ01000048.1_pt1 | contig 46787 bp, 33 predicted proteins | sample 1522001 | NCBI WGS metagenome assembly OFHJ01 (sample SAMEA2464838, study PRJEB22497) | soil metagenome | biome: Grassland; feature: Farmland; material: Clay | place: Australia | collected 2013-02-01 | depth 1.2 m | reverse complement strand
CGACCATCAAAGATGTTGCAGCCAAGGCCGGTGTATCGGTTGCCACCGTCTCCAACGCCTTAACTGGCAAGAAGAACGTCAGCCCGGAGGTACGACGCCGGGTCCTCGCGGCGGCCAAGACGCTCGGGTATCGTCCTCATCGCGCTGCCCAGGCGATGCGCACCGGCCGTACGCGGGCCATCGGCCTGGTTCTGCCGGATCTGACGAACCCGTTCTTCTCTCAACTCGCCCAGGCGGTTGAAAACCAGGCGCGCAAGTCCGGCCTGCTGGTGTTTCTGGTCGACAGCCAGGACCGCCAGGGCGAGGAGCTCGATGGTCTCACGCGGCTTGCCCAGCACGGCGTCGACGGGGTCATCTGGTGCCCGGTCGGATCGCGGGTTCCCGCGCCATTGCGGACCTTCGACCGTCCAGTCGTGCTGATCGACCGTCCGCGGCCTGGATTTACGGTGGTGCATTCCAACAACCGGATGGGCGGCCAGTTGCTCGCCAAGTACGCGCTGCAACAGGGACACTCGCGCGTCGGTCTGCTCTCGGGGCCACGCAACCTCGCGAGCGCACAACAGCGGCGGGACGGCTTCGTCGCAGCCTTTCCCGACCGTATGGATATTGCATGGGAAGTCCGGGTCGGGTTCGATGGCATCCTGCCGCGCGAGGCGCGCGAGGCGCTGCTGCGCCGGCGCGGCGCGACACTTCTTGTCGCCGGCAATGACGTGATCGCCATCAGCGCGGTTCGCTTCCTGGCCGAGCACAAGGTTCAAGTTCCCGGGGACGTCTCGATCGTCGGGTTCGACGACATCAGCTGGGCACGCATCGTGACACCTCGCCTGACGACCATCGCACAGCCATTGGTCGCAATCGGCACCCGTGCCGTCGAATTACTCGAAGAGCGCATGGCAGATGCGGCGGCCGAACGCCGCACCCTGGAGCTCAATGTCTCGCTCATTGAGCGCGAATCCGTCAAGAGTATTTAAGAGCGGCCCACTGTCCGCAGGAGTTTACCGAGTGTCGAGCAAGCCCCGCATCGTCGTCGTCGGCAGTGCCAACATCGATCTGCAATTCATGAGCGAGACGCTACCCAGGGCCGGCGAGACGATATTGGGTACCGGCTTCGGTATGGGCTTTGGCGGCAAGGGCGCCAATCAGGCCGCGGCGGCGAGCCTGTGCGGCGCGCAGGTCACGATGATCGCGGCGATCGGCGGCGACCTGCTCGGCACGGAGACCATGCGCAACCTCGAGACACTTGGAATCGACACGTCCGCGGTCCTGGTGATGCCCGAGAGCGTGACCGGTACCGCGCTGATACTGGTCGAGCCGAGCGGAGAGAACCGCATCATCGTCGCCAAGGGCGCAAATGACCGGCTCACGCCCGAGCACATCGACGCCGCGACGGAGCAGATCGCTGCCGCCGACATGGTCCTGCTGCAGTTTGAAATCCCCCTGCCGACCGTCTACCACGCCATCCGGGTCGCCAAGGCACACGGCGTGCCGTGCATGGTCAATCCCGCCCCTGCGCTGGCGGCCGACCTGGCCGCGCTGGCCTACGCGGACTACCTGATCCTCAACGAAACCGAAGCCGAGGCGATCACCGGGCGGCGCATTCAATCCGCGGCGGATCGGGACGAGTGCGTCGCGGCCCTGCTGGCTGCCGGGCTGCGCCGTGTCGTGCTCACCCTGGGGGCCGACGGGGCGATCCTCGCCTCCACGGCGAGCCGCATGCATGTTCCCGGGTTTGCGGTCTCGGCGGTCGATACCACCGGGGCAGGAGATGCGTTCATCGGCAGCCTCGCAACCTTTCTCACCGAGGGGGCCGCCGAGCGGGACGCCGTGACGCGGGCCAACCTCTATGCCGCGCTGTCCGCCACCCGCCCAGGCGCGCAGCAATCCTTCGCACGGCGCGCGGATTTTGATGCTGAACTGATCCGCCGCACATGACCTAACCCTCAACGGTCCGGGAGCCTACCTCGATGTTCATCGTTCAGAGTTATCCGCTTGCCGTCGTACTGACCGTAATCACGATGCTGTGCTGGGGGTCGTGGGCCAACGCGCGCAAGCTGGCGCCGGCGACGTGGCGCTTCGAACTGTTCTACTGGGATTACGCGCTGGGCGTGCTGCTGATCACGTTCCTGCTCGGCATCACGCTCGGCAGCACCGGGCATGCCGGACGCGCCTTCTTCGCCGACCTCGCCCAGGCGAGCGACTCGAGCCTGGGACACGCGCTGTTTGGCGGCGCGGTGTTCAACCTGGCGAACATACTGCTGGTCGCCGCGATCGAGATCGCGGGCATGGCGGTGGCCTTCCCGGTCGGCATCGGCCTGGCGCTCGTGCTCGGGGTCATCCTGAACTACGTGGCGCTGCCGCTCGGCAACCCCGCCCTGCTCGCCGCGGGCGTGGGGCTCGTCGCCGTGGCCATCATCCTGGACGCTCTGGCCTACCGGCGCCAATCTCAGCGCACCGTGCGCGTCAGCGCCAAGGGCCTGATCCTGTCGCTCGCCTGCGGGATCTTCATGGGGGTCTTCTACCGCTACGTCGCGGCGTCGATGTACCCCGATCCGACCCATCCCGTGGCGGGTCTCATGGGCAGCTATGCCGCCGTGTTCGTGTTTGCCTGCGGGGTCTTTCTCAGCAACTTCCTGTGGAATACGCTCGCGATGCGATTTCCGGTCATGGGCGAGCCGGTGCCATTCTCGCACTACTGGCGCGGCTCGTTCAGTACGCACCTGGCCGGCATCCTCGGAGGCCTCGTCTGGGGCATCGGCATGTCGCTGAACCTCATTGCCTCGGGCCGCGCCGGGTTTGCCATCTCGTACGGACTCGGACAGGGCGCCACGATGATCGCCGCGCTCTGGGGCGTGCTGGTCTGGAGAGAGTTCAAGGACCCGGCCCGCGGGGTGCCCGCGCTGCTCGGTGCGATGTTCGTGTGCTTCATCGCCGGCCTGGGCTTGATCGTGCTCGCCCGAACAGTGTGAACGGCGCGATCAGCACAGCGCGCGGCCCGCAGGGCCGAAACGCATGCCGTACCGCGCACCGGAACATTTGCCCATACACAACACGACTGCTTGCGGAATCCCTGCTATGAACCATCGCTTCTGGTCCCTGGTGCGGCTGCTGACCGTCATCGCCGTCATTGTGAGTGCGCAGGTTGCGGGGCCTTACGCACTCGCACAGGCGGGGAGTGCCCGGGCGAAAGTCATCCTCGACGAGGACGAGATGGGCCCCGGCGGCACGAACATCCAGGCCACCTTGATGCTCGCGCAGGACAAGAGCGTCGACCTGCTCGGAATCACCGTGCCCACGGGCGATGGCTGGCGCAACGAGGAGGTGGCACACGTCCTCAGGGCGCTGCAGATCGCCCACCGGGCATCGATACCGGTCTATCCCGGGGCCGTATTCCCGCTGCTCAACACCCCGTTGCGCAGCCGCGCCTGGCAGAGGATCTACGGCAAGCTGTTCTACAACGGCGCATACATGCGGCACTGGCCATCGGAAGGCACGGTGGACTGGACGCCGCTGCATCCGGACAGGCCGGACTGGGTCCCTCCCCTGCCGGAAGGCAAGCCCACGATCCGGGCCCGCCGGGAGAGTGCCGCGCGGTTCCTGATCCAGATGGTGCACCGCTACCCGCACCAGGTCACCATCATCGCAGCCGGTCCGCTGACGGATCTGGCGCTCGCGGCCAAGCTCGATCCACGCTTTGCTTCCCTCGCCAAGCAGCTGGTGTTCATGGGCGGCAGTTTCAACCCGCAGCCGGCCGACACACCGTTCGCACAGGCCGGCGACTACGTGAACGCCCCGCGTGTGGAATTCAACATGCGATTCGACCCGGAGGCCGCCTCCATCGTGCTGCACCAGCCCTGGCACCGCATCACCGAGGTGCCGGTCGATGCGACCAGTCCGACGCTGATGTCGCATGCGATGCTGGCGGAAGTGGCCAAGGGGCGCGCGCCCTTCGATCGCTATCTCGGGCGCTTCGGACAGGTCTATCCGCTGTGGGATGAGACCGCGGTCGCCGTCTGGCTCGATCCGGCCCTGATCACCCGCGAGAAGACGCTGCTGGTGGATGTCGACACAAGCTTCACTGCCCATTACGGCGCGATGCTGAGTTGGCCCGTCGGCGACGGACCGCCACTCGGGGAGCGTCCGGTCCACGTGGTCTTCGCTGTGAACGTCGCAAAGTTGGATCGGCTGGTGCTGCGCCTGCTGACCGCCGCGAAGCCGATCGCGCTCACTACGCACGGATCGCACTGAGGAGCGTTGGGCGCGCGCGCCGCGAGGCGGCTTGGGCGGGGAGGCGCGACGCCGCCGATCAGCTCGCCAGCAGATCGCTCGCGAGGCGCAGGAACTCCTCGGCTCGGACTGGCTTGCTGAGCACCCTCAGGTTCGAGTCATGCGTGAGCTCCTTGATCGCCGAGGAGGTGTCGCCGGTGATCAGGATTGCCTTCAACGTGTCGCCGTTCGCCTCGCGCAAGCGCGCGATGACCTGGGTCCCGGTCTCGTTCGCCCCGAGGTGAAAGTCCGTGACCAACAGGTCGATCGGAGCCGAGTCCCGGGCCTTCTGCAGCGCTTCGGCGCACGAGGCGGCCGTGACCACGAGGTAGCCGTCGGACTTCAGCAGCAGGCGCGTGGCATTGCGCACGTCCGGGTCGTCTTCCACCAGCAAGACTCGCGCCGGCCCCGTGCTGCGGGTTTCGCGCTCGGGCTGCTCGGGCGCGGCCGATTCGACCGCCGTGGTGGATTTCGTGCCGTGGGGCACCCGCAGCGCAAAAGTCGAGCCCTTGCCGAGTTCGGAGCGGATCTCCAGGTTGATCTGCAACAGTCTGACCAGGCGCCGCACGATGCTCATGCCGAGCCCGTAACCCTCACGCGTGCTGTTGGTCGGAACCCCGATCTGGTAGAACTCCTCACCGATGAGCTGGACCTGCTCCGCGGAGATACCCACGCCGGTGTCGATCACTTCGATGTGAACCCACGATGCATCGGCCGTAGCGCACAGCCGCACGCCACCGTCGCGGGTGTACTTGATGGCATTGGAGGTCAGATTTCGCAGAATCTGCTCGATGAGCGCCGGGTCGCTGTGGGCGAACAGATCCGGCGAGCGCGTCTGCACCTCGATCTGCAGGCCCTTTGCGGCCGCCACGCCGCCGAACTCCCGTGCCATCGTGTGCAGCAGTGCCGGGACGGAGAAATCGCCGGGCTCTGGCTTGATGACGCCGGCCTCGAGCTTGCTGATGTCGAGCAGGGCGTTCAGCAGCCGCCCGATCGTGCCCACCGCGACGGCCTGCTGCGCCAGCGCGTCGATCAGATCCGGGTCGGTGGCCTTGCGGCGCATCGCGCCATTGAGCAGGGAAACCGCCTGCAGCGGCTGGCGCAGATCGTGACTCGCCGTGGCGAGGAAGCGCCCCTTGGTCTGCTCGGCGCGCTGCGCCTCCTCACGGGCCTGACGGGCCTCCTCGCCCGCGCGGGCGAGTTCGATGTTGCGCTGGGCGAGCTCCTGGTTGATGCGCTCGGAGCTCTCCACACGCCGTATGACCTCCTGTTGCAGTTCCCGGTTGCGACGGAATGCGAGCATCAGGAGCATGACGCCGACCATCATCAGCGCCGCTGCGAGGAAGGAGCTGGCGAGCGCATATTGCTGCACGGTCCGATCCGCCTCGGCGGCCTGTACCAGGCGCCCTCTGAGCAATTCGTTCTCGTGCGTGACCAGCCGGTCGATCTGCGCCTCGATCTCGGGCACCGCATCCAGACCTGCGTTCTGGCTCACGATGCGTTCGGCTGCGGCCCGGCCGACATTGTTGTACGCGTCTACGGCGCGCTGCAGTTCGTTGAGCTTAGTAGCGATGGTCCGGTCGAGCTCTGGCAGCGCCGCCTCTTGCACCGGATCGCCCACGGTCAGCCGGCCCAGCTGCGCGCGCAGCGGCGGTATCCGGTCGATGGCGGACTCGTACGACGACAGGTACGTCCGCTTACCGGTCAGCAGGTAGCCACCCTGACCGCGCTCGGCATCCTGAATGGCGTTGCGCAGCGAGCCCAGCGTCAGGATGACCTGGAAACTGTGGGCAACGAGTTGTTCACGCCGGATGGCCCGTGGCGAGCGGCTGAGCGCCTCGTAGCCCTGCATCGCGATCAACAGCAAAAACGGCACGATGATCAGGGCCACGGCCGGCCACAGCCAGGCGCGCCGCGCAGCGCGGCCGCTGGGCTGTCCCGTCGCCGACGTCAGGCCGGGGGAATTGTCCATCTCGTGTTTCCGCACAACCTGCCCGCGAGACATCCGCTGGCATACGATGAGTGTTCTGCATCAAGCCGGTGCAATCATGCCCCCCGTGGCCGGCATCGCTGCGGCCGCGCTGTTTGGTGTCCAGAGCGCCTAATTGCGCCCTCGGACCATGACGTCAGAGTGTTGCACCCGGCGGCCTGGGTGCAAAGTGCGGCCATTACCTACCCGGGGCCTGCCACAGGGGCGACAAGCGTGTTCTTGATCTTAAGCGTTACTGGCGCTGAGTGGTGTGCGGTACGAGCGACGAGAGACGCCCTCCGGACGGCGATCCAGGTCGGGATCATCATCAGCCAGCACGGGGCGGATGTGCGGGCGTGGGCAACCGCAGAAATCACGGCCGAGAGTAGCACCGCTGCGATTTGCCGCCCGTACTTCTCTGCCGGGCCAGGACCGTCCATCGAGTCCAGTGCACGGGCCGAGTACGGGTGAGTCCAGAGCGGTCACCGGAACGCCGCCGTACCCCGCCGCCGAGGTGCGCTCAGAGCAACGGCGCCGAACCGAGCACGAACCCCAGGAAGGCGCTCTGCAACTGGACGAAGTCGTTGACCGCGTAATGCCCCGGCAAGCTGAAGTAGCGCGCACTCACCCAGGAATTGATCCCCACGTCCGTCAGCATCGTCACCAGCGCCCCGATCAGGCCGGCGTGCGGGATAAGGATCAGCATCAGGATGATCACCGGATCGAGCACCGTGAGCGTCGCCCAGTAGGCATTCAGCCCGGGGTGACCGGCAAACCACCCGCCGTGGACGATCGCATCGAGATGGGTCCCGGTCCCGACCAGGAACGCCCCGACGTACACCGCCAGCACGAGCTGCACCCACAGCGGGCGATCCCGTAAGGCCGCGAGCCCGGCTGCCGCGTTCATGGCGCGGGCACGCCGTTCTTGCCGACCGGCCCTCGCACGCAGCGGGCGCAGCCTGCCGGAAATTTCCCCTGCCGTGAAACTTTTCGTCGCGCCGCAGCGTATGTAGCGGTATGGGCCCGCGCGCTCAGAGACATCTTCGATCCTCTACAGGAGACCGTTCCGTGCTCACTCATCGCCACTACCGAGCCGCCGTAGCCGCCCCGCTCGGGCGCTCGAGGCCCCGCTGCGCCGGGTCCGGCCCCTCCGTGTGAGCCTACTACCACGTGCGGTACAATCGAAAGCGAATTGCCCGTGGATTTTCAGCCCCTCCCTGTGCACTACGGTCGGCCGGCCCGGCCGAGGAGAAACCCCGGTGGCGGACGATCACTGGCGCGACCTGATGCTCGCGGCACAGGCAGGCGATGCGGCCTCCTACCGTCGCCTGCTCCTCGAGGCGGGAAGCTGGCTGCAGCGCTATTACGCGCGGCGGCTGCCGGCCTCGATGGTCGACGATGCAGCCCAGGAGGTGCTCCTGGCGCTGCATACCAAGCGCCACACGTACGATCCGGCCCAGCCGTTCGGTCCCTGGCTGAGTGCCATCGCACGGTACAAGTGGATCGACCGGCTGCGGGCCATGAAGAACAGCCTGACCGAGGAGCTCCCGGAGGATCTTGCGGTGCGCGATCATGGCGAGGCGGTGCGAAGCGCGAGCATTCTCGAGCGGCTGCTCGAGCGGCTCAAGCCCGCGCAGGCCAATGCCATTCGCCTGGTGAAGCTCGAGGGCCTGTCCATCAAGGAGGCCGCCGAGCGGCTCGGGCAGACGGTCTCGCTCGTGAAGGTGAACATCCACAGAGGATTGCGGCAATTGGGCGAACTGGCGCAGGAGGACGGCCATGAAGCTTGACGCGCTGATCGAGCAGCTCACCGACGACCTCGAGCCGGTGCGCCCGCGGCGCCTGTGGGCGGACGTTCTCATCCTGGCGCTGATCGCCGTGCTCGAACTGGCACTGCTGTTCGGGCTCGGGTTCGCCCACCTGGACACCCAGCGCATCATGACCCAGCCGAGCATGGGCTGGCGGCTCGTCAGCCTCGGGGTGATCGCGCTGATGAGCGGTTTTCTCGCCGTGCGCTCCTTCGACCCGGCGTACTCGGCGAAGGATGCGTTGCGCTGGCTCGCGCTGATCGTCGCGCTGTGCGTGGTGTACGGGGTGATCATGGGCGGCCTGCCGGCCGGAGCGGCGAGCCTCGCTCACCGCCTGGCCTGGAGAAGCGGGATCCAGTGCGCCTCGAAGATCGTGCTGCTGTCGATTCCGCCGCTGGCGGCGCTGGCGGTGTTGTGCCGCCGCGGCGCGCCGACCGACATGCGGCGCACGCCGCTGTTGATTGGCGCGGCGGCCGCGGCATGGGGCGCATTCGTGTTTGTCTTCGCCTGCCCGTTCAACGATCCTCTGTACATCGTAGTGTGGTACGGCATCGGCTGTGGCGTCGTGACGCTCGCGGCCCGCTTCCTGCTGCCCCGCATGGCGCACTGGTAAGGGACGCCCGGGCGGGCGCTCCGCAACGTCTGAAGGTAACGAGACTATGACGAACCGTATCCCGCGCATTGCGCCGTCGGAAATCACCCCGGCGGAGACGTATTTCAACCGGCGCGCGTTTCTCGCCGCTGCCCTTGCCGCCGGCGCCGGCGCGACGGTCGGTCGCGCCGCGGCGGCAGTCGTGCCGGGGAAAGCGGGCGCTGCGCTGAAGTACCGCACCGATGCGGCCGATTCGGTTGCGGCACTGGTGCACGCAAGCGGCCAGGACGAGACGCCGAACACCTGGGAACAGATTACCCACTACAACAACTTCTACGAGTTCGGGACCAGCAAGACCGACCCGTCCGAGTACGCCGGGCAGCTCCAGACCCGCCCCTGGAACCTCGCGGTGGCCGGCGAGGCCGAGCGCACCGGCAGCTTCCCGCTCGAGACGTTTCTCAAGCCCTACGCACTCCAGGAGCGCATCTACCGGTTCCGCTGCGTCGAGGCCTGGTCGATGGTGATCCCCTGGGTCGGCTTCCCGCTGGCGCAGCTGCTGAAGCAGTTCAAGCCCACCTCGCGTGCCAAGTACGTCACCTTCGAGACGCTCTACCGGCCGAGTCAAATGCCCGGACAGCGCGTGCCGATCCTGAAGTGGCCGTACCGCGAGGGGCTGCGCATCGACGAGGCGATGAACCCGCTCGCGTTCATGGTCGTGGGCCTCTACGGGCGCGTGCTGCCGAACCAGAACGGTGCCCCGCTGCGGCTGATCGTGCCGTGGAAGTACGGATTCAAGAGCATCAAGTCGATCGTGCGCATCGAGTTCACCGAGCACCAGCCCCAAACGACCTGGAGCCTGGCGGCCCCCAACGAGTACGGCTTCTATGCCAACGTGAACCCGCAGGTACCGCACCCGCGCTGGAGCCAGGCCACCGAGCGGCGCATCGGCGCATCGCTGTTTCATGAACGCCAGGCGACACTGATGTTCAACGGCTATGCCAATGAGGTCGCCTACCTCTACAAGGGCATGAACCTGCACGAGTACTTCTGAGCGAGCGCCGCGGAAACCCCATGACCGACACCGCACACGCCCCGCGCAGGCCGTTGCTCGGATTGACCGTCGAGCGGCGCTACCGCTTCGTCTACAAGCCGCTGGTGTTCCTGGCGTGCCTGGTGCCGCTGGCGTGGATGACCTGTGCGCTGTTCGGGTGGTTCGGCTTCAGCGCTGGCGTCGATGAGGTCAAGTTCCTCGAGCTGCGCTGCGGCAAGACCGCGCTGAACCTGATCCTGCTGACCCTGATGGTCACCCCGGTGCGCCAGCTCGCAGGCCTGCCCCACCTCGTGCGCCTGAGGCGCATGCTCGGCCTGTTCGCATTCTTCTACGTGTTGTTGCACTTCACGGTGTACCTGGTGCTGGATGTCGACCTGGACTGGCACCAGGTGGCGGCCGATGTGCTCAAGCGTCCCTACATCACCATCGGCTTCACCGCGCTCGTGCTGCTGATCCCGCTGGCGGTCACCTCGACCAATCGCATGATGCGCCGCCTGGGCCGGCGCTGGAGCCGGCTGCACCGGCTGACCTATGTCGTTGCCGTACTCGGCGTATGGCACTTCTACTGGCAGGAAAAGCTCGACGTGCGCGAGCCGCTGGTCTACGCCGGGATCCTGCTGCTGCTGTTCGGCTATCGCTGGGTGCGCAGCCCGAAGATGTGGGCCGTGCTCGCACCACTGCGAAAGCCGAGCGCCGCGGCACCTGCCAGAGCCACCCGTCCAGCACGCTCCGCGCCCGGGCCGTCCATGGTCGCACCTCGTTCGTATCCTTCTTCGCCGAACAGTCCCTGACACGGCACTACCGTACGTTCCGTTCCGACAGACCAACCCGGCGCAACGTGCTTGCAGCGCGCATTGGGTGGACTCTAGACTCATACGCTCTCAGTCACCGAGACGCCGCGCGAGCTTTCCGGCGTCTCCCCTACAGGACCGCACAAATGCCTCAGACCCTGCGTCGTCTCCCGTGGTATCTGCTGATCGCGCTAGGATGGGTAACGAGCGCGTTCGCCGGGTCCCGAACGACGTCGCTTGTGCCCGCCCGGCACGGCTCTTTCAGCCACTACACCTTTGCAATCACCTGGCAACCTGGCTTCTGCAGCGTCTACGACGGCTGCCTGGCGAGTCAGCCGCACACGGTTCTCATCGGCCTGCACGGTCTGTGGGCGTCGCGCCCGCGTTCGCTCATCGCCCGGCACATCAGGGCACCACAGTGGTGGCGCCACGGATGCGACTACTACCACCACAGCGATCGCGCGCCACCGCTATCATCGGCCCTGCTACACCGGCTCCACCGCGTGATGCCCCACCTTCGGCACAGCCTCCTAGTGCACGAGTACGACAAGCACGTGCAGTGCTTCGGCTTCAATCCACGCACCTTCTTCACCACCGAACTGCGCATGCGCCGCGCGGTGATCGACAGCCCCTTCGGCCGCTACCTCATCGAGGTTGCGCGCGGCCATGAGGTCTCCAGACGGCGCGTGACGGATACGTTCGTGCGTGCGTTCGGCACCCACCAGCGCTCAGCCCTGCAATTGCGCTGCGCGCGTGACCACAGGGGTCAGGTCGTACTGACTCAGATGTGGATCACGCTACACACCGACGCAGTTACCCGCTTTCCGTACCACGGTGCTCTCATGAACGCGCCGATCGCCCAGCACAACTGCCCCAGACGGTTTGGGGTGCCGGACTGGACCTGACGGGTGACGTTCGCACCCGTCAGTCCTCGATGCGGCTCCTACGGGATGTAATAGAACGGATCGGGTAGCTTGAAATCCCGCTTCGCGTACCCGCCAGCCAGATCGCTCCACTGATCGCCGATATTCGCGATGATCGTGTAGCCGAGCGTCTTTTCGATCCACTTGCGCTCGGGCGCTTTGAAATCCGCTGCCGAGGGGACCTTCATCGTATCAGGCTCCATGAGCAGGTGCTGCGGCTTCCACCCTAGATAGCCGTCCTTGATCAGCATCCGGCGCGTCACGGCGCGTTCAGCAGCATGCCGGCCCGTGATGAAGAATACGGTGATCCCGTGGGCACGCGCGAGCTTGAACACCGCGAGCGTAGGACCGAGTGCCGGGGCTCGCTCGAGCCGGTCCCAGGCGAGCGCCCCGCACGGTCCGATGACCCGCTCACCTGCCGTCCGGCACGGTCCCTGGCGAAAATATGCGAAATGGTTCGCAACCATCTCCTGCCAATTGGAGATCGCTGTTTCATCGATGTCGAGCACGATGGCGAGCTTGCTGCCCTTGTCATGCCCGAGCAGGTAGCGCTGCGCCCTCTCGTCCACACGCTTGATGTCCGCAAGATACCGTCCGCTGTTGTAGTAATTCTTCAGCAGCGCCACGGAAATCGAAAAATTCACCGGGCGTGCCGTCGCCGGCGAAGTCACCACGTCCGCATGCGCCAAGCCCGCCACCGCCACGGTGGCCACCAGTCCCCAAAGCCATTTCGCTCTCACCGCTCCTCCTTCACGCCTTTACCGATCAGCCGAGACCAGCGCCCGAGACACTCGCAGCTCGGAACAGCGCAAGCAACGGCGGCCTCGGGCATACGAGAATCATCACTTGGCCAGATGGGACGCGACAAATCCGTCCGGCAGCAGCTCACCTACGCTCCAGCGGCGCGGCGCGTCGGGCGCATCGCAGAACACCGGAACCTCCGGGGCGGCGAACTCCGCAATGACCTGCCGACACGCGCCGCACGGCGAGAGCCGCTCCGCAGCGCTGGACGTCACCGCAACCGCCGTAATCCGGCGTGCTCCGGCGGCGACGGCCGCGAAGATCGCCGCGCGCTCGGCACAGATCGACAGCCCGTAGGAGAGATTCTCCACGTTTACGCCGGTGTACACCCGCCCCTGGTCGTCGAGCACCGCAGCGGCCACCTTGAAACGTGAATACGGCGCATAGGCCCGTTCGAGACTCTTGCGCGCCGCATCCAGCAGGACGTTTGCATCCACACTCACACTCACCCCTTCGACGGCGGCACGACTCGACTGCGAGCCCGGTTGCCACCCTCAAGTCTAACGTTTAACATCGCATTCATTCGCCAAACGCTCACAATGCGCCGGCCGGCGGCCGCTGAACGCGCCGAGCGCCTGAACCCGGCGTCATAATCGCGACGGAGCTTGCCCCGGACGGGACCGCAACATTCCGGATCCACAGTCGGTTCAACCTGCGCACCATGACGTTACGTGAAAGGGCCCTGCTCGGCCAGATCAGCGATGTGGATCTGCGCCTGATCCGCATTTTTCGCGCGGTGGCAGATTGCGGCGGCATCGCTGCCGCGGAGCTCAAGCTCAACATCGACATCTCGACCATCAGCCGACACATCAAGGACCTCGAAGCGCGGCTCGGACTGGTACTGTGCAGGCGCGGCCGCTCGGGATTTTCGCTGACTCCCGATGGCGAGCGGGTCTATACCGCGGCAACGCACCTGATGAGCGCGGTGGATGCATTCCGCACCGAGGTGGCCAACACGAGCCGTACGCTCGACGGCGAACTGAGCCTCGCGTTGTTCGAGAAGACGGCAACGCATCCGGCGGCCGTGATCCCGGCGGCACTCGCAGCGTTCCAGCGCGCCGCACCGGCCGTGACCCTGAAGTTGCACATCGCGGACATCACCTCCATCGAGCAGGGCGTGATGGATGGTCAGTTTCAACTTGGCGTCATTCCCGAACATCGGCGCTCCGAGCAACTGCGCTACCACAACCTGTTCGACGAGACAATGTTGCTGTATGCCGGTCGCGGCCACGCCTGGTTCGATGATCCGCACAGCAGGCGCCATTGGCGCGATCTGGCGGGCGAGCGGCTCGCGGGCCTTGACTACCATTCGCCCAACATGGAAATCACCCGGACGCACGCACTGCGCTGCAGCGCGTGCGCTTCGGATCAGGAAGGCGTAGCGCACTTGGTGCTCTCCGGACTGTTCCTCGGCTTCTTGCCGGACCACTACGCAGCCCAGTTCGTGTCGACCGGACTCATGCGAGCGATCCACCCGACCGGGCTGCGCTACGAGTGTCACTATTCGGTCATCCAACGCCGCTCCCCGCCTCCGCTGCGCGTCGCCCAGGTTTTCTACGATTGCCTGCTGGCGGCGACGCGCAACGAGTGAATCGTCTCAACGATCAGCCGATATCGCTCAGCGCGCCGTAGGTATCCGGCCGCCGGTCCCGGAAGAACTGCCACCGGTCTCGAATCTCGCGCACCATGTCCATCTCCATATCGTGGATGAGAAGTTCGTCCTTGTCGCGGCTGGCAATCGCCTCGATCTGCCCGCGAGGATTCACGAAGTAGCTCTGGCCATAGAACTCGCCGATGTCCCATGGCTGTTCGTGCCCGACCCGGTTGATCGCCCCGATCCAGCAGCCGTTGGCAGCCGCGGAAGCCGGCTGCTCCAGCTTCCACAGATACTCCGAGAGCCCCGCCACCGTCGCCGATGGATTGACGATGTATTCAGCTCCGTTCAGCGCGAGCGCTCGCCAGCCTTCGGGGAAATGCCGGTCGTAGCAAATGTACACGCCGAGCTTGCAGTAACGCGTCTTGAAGACGGGCCAGTTGGAAGCGCCGGGCTTGAAGAAGAATTTCTCCCAGAAGCCCGCTACCTGGGGAATGTGAGTCTTGCGATACTTTCCGAGGTACGTCCCATCGGCGTCGATCACCGCCGCTGTGTTGTAGTAAATCCCGGCGACCGGATCTGCCTCGTAAATCGGCACGACGATCACCATCTGGTACTTCTTGGCGTACGACTGCATCTCCTCGGTCGTCGGACCGGGTATCGACTCCGCGGCGCCGTACCACTTGGTGTCCTGGCTCGGGCAGAAGTAAGGCTGCGTGAAGACCTCTTGAAAGCACAGGACCTGCACGCCGCGCTTACCCGCCTGTTCGATGAGCGGGCGGTGCGCCGCGAGCATCGCCTCACGGATCTCGGCCGGCGATTGGCCGGTGTCCGCCTTCAGCGCCATCTGGATGAGCCCCCCACGCAGCTGCGTCATTGTCTATCTCCTGGATACAGAAAATGTCTTCGAACCCACTCCAATAGCCACTCATGCCCCGTGCGGCGAGAGCCTGCAGGGCGAGTCGTACTCAGCGCTTCACGGCCGTCGGTTTGATCTGCGCCGCCCTGCGGTCGAGCGCCGCGAATACCGGCCCGAATGGTGGACGTTTCAGGTAGCGCCCCGCCCCTCTCTCCGCACGCAGATCGCCGCGCGCGTAAACCACCTTGCCTTGGCTGATCGTGTACATCGGCACTCCCGTCACCTCACGACCCTCAAACACATTGAAGTCCACGCGAGAATGCTGCGTCTTGACCGACAATGTGCGCGCTGCTGTCGGATCCCACAACACCAGATCCGCGTCAGCGCCGACCGCAACGACACCCTTGCGCGGATACAAGTTGAAGATCTTCGCAGCATTGGTTGAGGTGACGGCGACGAATTCGCTGGCCGTAAGTCGTCCGCTGTTCACGCCTGCATCCCACAGGACCATCATTCGCTCCTCCACCCCACCACAGCCGTTCGGGATCTTGCGAAAGTCGTCTTGGCCCATTGCCTTTTGCGACTCGCAGAACACGCAGTGATCCGTCGCGGTGGTCTGCAGGCTGCCCGACTGCAATGCATTCCACAGGACTTCCTGGTTCTGCTTGTCGCGGAACGGGGGGCTCATGACGTGTGCAGCTGCGGCCTTGAACTCCGGGCTTCGGTACACGCTCTCGTCGATTACGAGGTGTCCTGCAAGCGCCTCGCCGAAGACTCGCTGACCGCGCGCACGGGCCCGGGCGATCGCTTCGGCTGATTCGGCGCACGAGACGTGCACTACGTACAGGGGGACGTTGAGGACATTTGCGATCGCGATCGCCCGTTGCGCCGCTTCGGCCTCCACGGCGGGCGGGCGCGACAGCGGATGACCCTCCGGGCCCGTAATGCCCTGCTCGATGATTTGCTTTTGAAGCTGGAATACAAGCTCGCCGTTCTCGGCGTGGACGGTCGGCATGGCACCGAGCTCGAGCGCGCGGCGAAAGCTGTTCACCAGCGTCTCGTCGTCCGCCATGATGGCGTTTTTGTACGCCATGAAGTGTTTGAAGGTGTTGACGCCTTCCTGTTGCACCAGCCTGCCCATGTCCGCGTGCACCTGATCGGACCACCAGGTCACCGCAACATGAAAGCCGTAGTCGGCTGCGGATTTTTCCGCCCACCCGCGCCACTTGCGGAACGCCGCAAGCAGCGGCTCCTGGGGATCCGGGATGACGAAATCGATGATGCAAGTGGTCCCGCCGGCCAACCCCGCCGCCGTGCCAGTGAAGAAATCGTCCACGGCGACGGTACCCATAAAGGGCAGTTGCATGTGAGTATGCGGATCGATGCCGCCCGGCATCACCAGCAGACCACCGGCATCGAGCACTTGCGCGCCCGCCGGTGCCTCAAGACTCTCGCCGACATGGCTGATTCGACCGTCCACACACAATACGTCGGCCGGTTGCGCGTGATCGGCGTTGACCACCGTGCCGCCTCGAATGAGTATTCCGCTCATTTCTGCTCACCTCACGTCGTTCATGGGCCGCAAACTCACCAGCGAGGCCTCGCCGGCGCTGCAACCCTGGTCGCCGCGGCGGCTGAGCCCGGCGCGCTGCGCCCCCGACTCGGCCGTCGCCGCTCGAACCCCCCGCCGCTCCGGCTACCGAGAGCCGCAAAGGCGTACATCCGCCTCACTGGCTGGACGGAAAGCTGAATGCCGTCCCCTCGCGCGCGCCGGCCGATGGCCAACGCTGGGTGATGGTCTTGCGCCGGGTGTAAAAGCGCACCGCATCCGGCCCATAGGCGGCCAGATCGCCGAACAGGGAGTGCTTCCAGCCACCGAACGAATGGTAGGCGACCGGCACCGGCAAGGGCACGTTGATGCCCACCATCCCCACCTGGATCTCTGCGGAGAAGTGTCGCGCGACTTCGCCGTCGCGCGTGAAGATACACGTACCGTTGCCATAGACATGAGCATCGATCAGGGCCATCGCATCGCCCAAGGTAGGCACACGCACCACACACAACACCGGTCCGAAGATTTCCTCCCGGTAGATGCTCATATCGGCCGTGACATCGTCAAACAGGCACGGTCCCAGGAAGAAGCCCTGCCCGTTTCCGGAGATGCTGGGCTTGCGCCCGTCGACCACCAGCCGCGCCCCCTCGGCGAGACCTCGTTCCACGTAGCCGCGCACCCGGTTGAGATGCTCGCCGGTGACAAGCGGGCCCATGTCGCACTCGGGGTCTGTTCCGGCGCGAACCTTGATACGAGCCATCTCGCCCTGCAAGCCGTCCACGAGCGCGGAGGCCGTCTCCTCGCCTACCGCGACCACCACCGAAATTGCCATGCAGCGCTCTCCGCAGGTGCCGAACGCTGCGCCGGTCAGAGCCCGGACGGCGCCTTTCATGTCCGCATCGGGCATCACGATCGCATGGTTCTTTGCCCCGCCGAGCGCCTGCACGCGCTTGCCGGCCGCACAACCACGCGCATACACCTGCTGCGCGATCGGCGTCGACCCGACGAAGCTCACCGCCTGCACACGCGGATCGCTCAGCAGGACTTCAACCGCCTCTCTGTCACCGTTGACCACGTTGAGCACACCGGGTGGCAGTCCCGCCTCGAGCGCCAGTTCCGCCACGAACAGTGCCGAGCTCGGATCGCGCTCCGATGGCTTGAGTACGAACGTATTGCCGCACACGAGGGCCATCGGCCACATCCACAGCGGCACCATGGCCGGAAAGTTGAACGGCGTGATGCCGGCGCATACGCCGAGCGGCTGAAACTCGCTCCAGGTGTCGATGCCGGGCCCGACACCGCAGCTGTGCTCACCCTTAAGTAACTGCGGAGCATAGCTCGCGAATTCGACATTTTCGATCCCGCGCTGCAATTCGCCGCAGCTGTCGGCGAGTGCCTTGCCATGCTCCGCCGTGACCAGCGCGCAAATCTCGTCCTTGTGATCCTCAAGCACCTGCTGCAAGCGTTGCATGACGCGGGCACGCTTCAGCGGCGCAGTGGCCCGCCACCCGGGAAACGCATCCTGCGCCGCTTCGATTGCCCGCCTCACCGTGTCGGCATCGGCGAGACGCACCTCGCGGCTGACGGTCCCGCCGGCCGGATCGTACACGGGCGCGACTCGGCTGCCGCCGCCGACCCTTTGGCCGGCGATGAGATGTTCCACCGTACGCCCGCGGGCAGACGGACCGTTGAGGTTCTTTGAGGGTGTAGCCATGGTGTCAGTTGGTTTGATTGAACGTCTCACCCAATGCGTCGACCAACCGGTCGATTTCAGCGGGCGTACTGATGAACGGGGGTGCAAGCTGCACGGTGGCGCCCCCGTAGCGCACATAAAATCCCCTATTGAACATTGCCATAGCCACCTCGAACGGTCGGCGTGCCGGTTCACCCGGCATCGACTCGAGCGTAAAACCCGCCGCGAGGCCATAGTTGCGGATATCCGCGACATGCCGCGCGCCACGCAGTCCGTGCACGGCCTTCTCGAAGTGCGGCGCCAGCTCGCGTACGCGCTCGGGCACCTGGTCCCGCTCAAGCAGGTCGAAGGTCGCGATGCCGGCTGCGCAGGCCACAGGATGCGCCGAGTAGGTGTACCCGTGCGGCAGTTCCAGCAGGTATTCCTGGGCGCCGGCAGCCATGAAGGTGTCGTAGATGTCCTTCTTCACCACGACACCGCTGAGCGGCTGCGTGCCATTGGTACTCTGCTTGGCGAAGGTCATCAGGTCCGGGGTCACCCCGAACGCTTCCGCCCCCGTCCACGCCCCGCAGCGTCCGAAGCCCGTGATCACCTCATCGAATACGAGCAGAATGTCGTGTTCCGTGCAAATCTCGCGCAGGCGCGCCAGATACCCCTGCGGCGGGATGATCACGCCGGCCGAACCGGCGAAGGGTTCGACGATCACCGCGGCGATGTTCGAGGCATCGTGGAGCTTGATCAAACTCATGAGCGAATTGGCGAGCTCGACGCCGTGATCGCGAGGCGCGCCTTTGAAGAATGAGCCGGCCGGAGGCTGTAGGTCTGCCAAGTGCGCGGCATCGATCCCCTGGCCGAATAACTTCCGATTGCCCACGATACCGCCGACGGAGATGCCGCCGAAATTCACCCCATGATAGCCCTGCGCGCGACCGATGAGACGCGTTTTACCTCCCTGACCGCGCACGCGCCAATAGGCACGGGCAATCTTCAAGGCGCTCTCAACAGCATCAGACCCTGACCCCCCGGCGAACATCACGTGATCAAGACCAGCGGGCATGTGCTCGACGATCCGGTTCGCCAGTTCGAACGACAATTTGTGCCCGAACTGAAACGCCGGCGCATAATCGAGTGTCTGGATCTGGCGACTGACTGCCTGGACGATCTCTTCGCGGCCATGACCGAGACCGGTGCACCACAGACCCGATAGACCATCGAATACCTGACGGCCCTGCGTATCGGTGTAATACGCACCCGAGGCATGAGTAAATAATCGCGGCGCGGCTTTGAACTGCCGGTTCGCCGTAAACGGCATCCAGTGAGCCTCGAGCCACGCCAGTTCCGCGGCGGACCCGGGTTTGCGAACGTCAGCCAGAGATTGGACCATGGAAAATACTCCGGACATTAACTCGCGATCAGCATGGCAGAGTCCGTCGTCAGTTCAGTTTACAAAGTCTGCAAACTCAGTTGCGCTGCGCGGCTGGGCGCTCAGGAAAGGCCGCAACCGCGCAGAATGAGCGACACTACGTGCACTGTTGCCCGCTCTCGTGCAGCTGCATCCAGGGACGTTGAACCGAGCACCGCGCACACCTGAGCGTCGAAATCCGCATAGGTCTGGGTTGCCGCCCAGATCGTGAAGAACAGGTGCCAACTGTCCACCGGGGCCATGCGCCCAGCAGCGATCCACTCTTCCAGCACGGCAACCTTGCGGCGCACGAGCGGTCGCAACTTGCGCACCAGAGTCTCGCGCAACTCGACAGCCCCGTGCAGCAGCTCGTTCGCCCACACGCGGCTCGCGTACGGCCGCGCAAAGCTCAGCCGCATCTTCTCGCGAATGTACCGCTCCAGCGCGTCTCGCGGATCCGCGCTCGCAACGATGTAATCGGCAGGTTCGAGCCACTCGGTGAGCAGCCGTTCGAGCATCGCGCGGTATAACGCATGCTTGCTGCCGAAATAGTAGTGCAAGTTTGGCTTAGGGAGCCCGGCAGCCTTGGCGATTGCCGCCATCGTCGCGCCGCCGAACCCGGCACCCGCAAAAACCCGTTCCGCCGCCTCGAGAATCGCCGCTTCCTGTACCTCTCGATTGCGGCGGGGCGCCTGAGCCTTCCCTTTGCGCGCAGCAGCGCGCTCGCGCCGAGCGGGCTTAGTCTGCACCGCGACACGCGCACCGTTTCCCGCGCGACGCGGTCTCTTCGTTGCACTCTTACCTGCCACTAAGCCGGGCTCCGCATGGGGTTGTTCGGATGCGCGGTCCACTCCAGCCGCTCGCCGGTCACGGTCACCCCGGTGCGGCGGTCGACTTCACCCGGCGCGAGATCGCGCAGCGTGATGCACTCCGGAACGGGACACACATTGACGCACAGATTGCAGCCCACGCACTCCTCCTCCTTTACCTCGAAGTGCCGCTTACCATCACGCTCGGCGGTAATTGCCTGGTGCGCGGTATCCTCACACGCAATGTGGCAGCGGCCACACTGAATGCACAGATCCTGGTCGATCACCGCCTTCGACACCCGGTTCAGATCGAGGTTGCGCCACTCCGTCACGCTCGGCAACGCACGGCCACATACATCGGCAACACTCGCAAACCTCTTCTGGTCAAGGTAGGCCGCAAAGCCGCTGATCATCTCCTGCACGATCTTGAAGCCATAAACCATCGCGGCGGTACACACTTGCACAGACCCAGCTCCGAGCGCAATGAATTCGAGTGCGTCGTGCCAGCTCCCGATGCCGCCGATGCCCGAGATCGGCAGACCCGCGGTCTGCGGGTCACGCCCGATCTCCGCAACCATGTGCAGCGCGATCGGCTTGACTGCGGGCCCACAATACCCGCCATGCGTGCCCTGCTCGCCCACCGCGGGCGTCATGCGCAGCGTATCCGGGTCCACGCCCATGATTGAGTTGATTGTGTTGATTAGCGACACCGCATCCGCTCCTCCCGCCTTGGCCGCGCGGGCCGCCGTACGAATATCCGTGACATTCGGCGTGAGTTTCACAATGACCGGAAGGCGGCTGTACTGCTTGCACCAGGACGTGACCATTTGCACGTACTCGGGCACCTGGCCCACGGCCGAACCCATGCCGCGTTCGCTCATGCCGTGCGGGCAGCCGAAGTTCAATTCGACGCCATCACAACCGGTGTCCTCGACGCGCGGCAGGATTGCCTTCCAGGACTCCTCCTGGCACGGCACCATCACCGAAACGATCACCGCTCGATCCGGCCAGCGGCGCTTGACCGCGGCAATTTCAGCAAGGTTGGCCTCAAGCTCGCGGTCGGTGATCAGCTCGATGTTGTTGAATCCAATCACGCTGCGGTCGACTGCCAGCAGTGCACCATAGCGTGGCCCGCTGACATTGACCAGCGGCGGCCCCGCCTCGGCCAGCGTCTTCCACACCACGCCACCCCAGCCGGCGTCAAACGCTCTGTCGACGTTGTAGGCTTTGTCAGTCGGCGGCGCCGAGGCGAGCCAGAAGGGATTGGGACTGCGGATGCCGCAGAAATCGATTGCCAGGTTCGCCATGGTTATTCCCCGGATGACTCGCCGACGCGCAGCAGTCGATCGATATCACGTGCAGCGCGCAGACCTTGGGAGACGGCCGTGACCGTCAAGTCTTCGCCCTCAGCGATACAATCGCCTCCGGCCCACACCTTGGTTAGGCTGGTACGACCCGCGCCGTCGACGGCTATGCGCCCGTCCCTCAGTGCCAGGCCACATTGACGTAGCACACGGCTGTCCAGACGCTGTCCGATCGCCTTGAGCACCATATCGGCCTCGATCAGCCGCTGGTCGTCTCCCGGAACCAGCCGCTCTCCCTCGAGGTGCTGGCGCACGAAGCGCACCGCCCGCACCTGCCCATCGTCTCCGAGCACCTCGACCGGCGCATGCCAATACACGATGCCAACGCCCTGCACCTGCGCCAAGTCACGCTCCTTGTCGGAGGCCCGCATGTACTGCGGCCCCCGCCGATACACGATCGTGACCGTCTCGGCCCCGAGCAGCTTCGATTGCACGGCCGCGTCGATCGCTGTCATGCCCCCGCCGATGACCACCACTCGCCGTCCGATCGGCACCGTGGCCATGTCCTGCGTCTGGCGCAACCGGCGTATGAATCCAATTGCATCCTCCACGCCCGCAAGCGACTCTCCCGGTACATCCAGCGCGTGAGTCGCACCAAGCCCGAGTCCGAGAAACACGGCGTCAAACCGTTGGCGGAGATGTTCGAGTTGCTCCACACCCTGAAGCCGCCAGCCACAGCGCAGAGTGATTCCTCCTATGGCCATCAACCACTGCACTTCGCGCTGGGCGTAATCTCCGGCGGTCTTGTAGGTCGCCACCCCGTATTCGTTCAAGCCGCCTGCTTTTGGCTCGGCTTCAAACACCGTCACTGAGTGCCCGGTGCGCGCAAGCGCATGCGCACATGCAAGGCCCGCCGGCCCCGCGCCCACGACGGCGATATGTCGACCTGTGTCGGCGGCACGGGTGAAGATCTGCGACTCGGTGCTTGCCATCAACCCATCGACTGCGAAGCGCTGCAGGCGTCCGATCGCCACCGGCTGGCCCTGCTGGACGTTACGCACGCAGACCTGCTCGCACAGCACTTCCGTAGGACAGTCGCGCGCGCAGAATCCGCCGAGTGGATTTGACTCCAGGATCGATGCGGCCGCGCCGCGCACGTTACCTTCGGCGATGCGACGAATGAACGACGGCACGTCGATACGCGTTGGACAGGCATGCATACACGGCGCATCGAAGCAGTACAGGCAGCGACTCGCCTCGAGCATTGCCTGCGCCTGCGTCAGCGGCGGTACGTGATCAGTGAAATGGGCCGCATAGGCCTCTGGAGACAGACGACCCGGACGAATGTCCCCTCCGCGCTCCTCATTCATCTCGTTCTCCAGAGCCGAACGTATCGAACCAGAGCATGCCTCTTTTTGACCATTTGGTCAAATTCTGAAAGTGACCATTTAACTCCATGTAACTTGCAGATCTCACCGCACTCGTTCCGATGCCCGCGCGTACCCTCACCCCAGCGCGTCGTGACGCTTTCATGGCTCACGTTCGCTCGAGCATCAAGACTCAGGCAGATACTCCGCTGCCGTGGCCCACGCCGGCTCCTTCCGCAAGCGCATGCCGACTCCATAGGTGACGGACGACAGGGCGAGCGCCACGAACCAGGCATAGCGGTATATGTGGATGAACAGTGTGCCCGGATGCGGAAATGCGGCGGGCAGTGACGCATGCAGAAATCCGGGCAAACACGGCAGCACTCCAGCCAGGAATGCACCGAGTGCGACCGGGTTCCAACCTCCGCGATAGGTGTAGCGAGTCCTTCCGGCGCGGTACAGCGCCGCCACGTCGATGATGCGGCGGCGCACGAAATAGTAATCGACGATGAGGATGCCGGCGATGGCGCCGAGCAACGCCGAGTAGCCCACGAGCCAAGTAAGGATGTACCCGTGGGTGCTGGCGAGGATTTTCCAGGGCATCATCACGACGGCGAGCACCGCGGTGATGTATCCGCCGGTTCGGTAACCGATACGCTTCGGCCAGAGGGCGGAGAAGTCGAACGCCGGCCCGACCAGGTTTGCCGCGAGATTGACACTGATTGTGTCGATCAGCAATACCAGCAACGCCAGCAGCACGGCCGCACCGGTCATGCGTCCGGCGAGCGTCACCGGGTTCCAGATGGCCTTACCGTAAATGACCACCGTCGCCGAGGTAACGAATACCGCCAGCGCCGCCAGCAGTCCCATTGGGGCAGGCAGGCCGAGGGTTTGCCCGATGACTTGATCGCGCTGCGTTCGGGCGAAGCGCGTGAAGTCCGGAATATTCAGCGCCAGCGTTGACCAGAACCCCACCATCGCGGTGAGCGATGGCCAAAAGACGCTGTAGAACCGCCCGGCATGCGGTTCACCTGGCGCGAACGCTGAGGGTTGCCGCACGATCGGGCCAAAGCCGCCGCTTTTGTGGTAGGCCCACAGCAGCAGCACAATGCAAATGACGACTTTCATCGGCGCGGTGTAGGTCTCGAGCCTACGAATCGACTCGATCCCGTGCACGATGAAATAGAACTGCAGCAGCCAGAAGAACACGAAGCACGCCAGCTTCCACAGACTGATGCCGAGCACCGGCAGCGGCGCCCCGTGCAGCGGGTGGCCGAGCAGCACGCTCAGGAGCGTGTAGATCATCAATCCACCGAACCAGCTCTGGATGCCGTACCACCCACAGGCGACCAGGGCGCGCAACATCGCCGGGAGGCGTCCGCCGAGGGTCCCGAACGAACAGCGCACGAGTACCGCGTACGGGATACCGTACTTCGCTCCGGCGTGGCCGATCAGCAGCATCGGAACCAGGATGATGAGGTTACCCAGCGTGACCGTCAGGATCGCCTGGTACGCGGACATCCCCGCCCCGACCAGTCCTGCCGCCAGCGTGTACGCTGGCACGCACATCACCATGCCGAGCCACAAGGCCGCGTAGTGATACCAGCACCACGTCCGTTGGTGATGCGGCGTCGGCGCCAAGTCCTGATTCCACAGCTGCGCAGCGTCACCGTTCACGACTTGCGCTCACGTTGCTCCAGCGTGACCGTTCAAGGTCCCATCACGCCTGCCGGGTTCGGGATGCATCAAAAAGGTCATGGCACGTGCTCACACCCCCGGAGGGTTTCGTATACCATCGGCGGTGCCTCGACGGGCTGGTCCGACACCTGCATCGCCGCGCGCAGCGCATCTCGGGCCGCACTCGCCTGCTCAGGAGAACGCGCGTGCACGAGGGCCAGCGGACGGTCTTCTCCAACCTGCGCACCGATACCTGCCACGTCGCTCAGACCGACGGCGAGGTCCAAAGTCTGGCCGGCGACCTTGCGCCCACCGCCCAATTCGACCAGCACGTTGCCGATTGCCCGGGCATCGACTCGCGCCACGTAACCCGGGATCACCGGGTAGACAGCCGCGACAAGCGATGTGCGCGGCAGATAATGCTCCGGGCGCTCGAGCAGATCGTTCGGACCACCGAGTGCGGCAACCATGCGGGCAAAGCGATCCGCCGCCGCGCCGCTCTCCAGCGCCGCCAGGGCGCGCTGGCGGGCCTGATCGTGCGTACCGACCAACTTGCCCATCACCAGCATCTCAGCCACCAGATCCAGCACAACTTCCATCAGGCGGGGCTCGCGGGGCTGGCCCGTCAGAAACGCAATCGACTCGGTAATTTCGAGTGCGTTTCCGACATTCCATCCGACCGCCTGGGACATGTCGGTAATCAAGGCGTGCGTGGGCAGCCCTGCCGCAGCCGCGACGCCAATGATGCTGCGTGCCAGCGTGCGGGCGTCATCCATGCTCTGCATGAATGCGCCCGAACCGGTCTTGACGTCCATCACGAGCCCGCCGAGGCCTGCGGCAATCTTCTTCGAGAGAATCGATGCCGTAATCAGCGGGACGGACTCCACCGTTGCCGTCACGTCGCGAATGGCATACAGCCGCCGGTCGGCCGGCGCGAGCATGTCGGTCTGCCCGATGATGGCGCAACCCACTTCGCTCACCACCTTGCGAAACTCATCGACCTGCGGCATCGAGCGATAGCCCGGAACGGCGTCGAGCTTATCGAGCGTGCCGCCGGTGTGCCCCAGTCCCCGACCCGAGATCATCGGCACAAAGCAGCCGCAGGCTGCGGCGATGGGCGCGAGCAGGAAACTCACCTTGTCACCGACTCCGCCCGTGGAGTGCTTATCGATGACTGGCCCTTGGTCGTGCAGACCCTCCCAGCTCAGCCGCTCCCCGGAGTTGGCCATCGCCAGCGTCAGCGCGCCGCACTCGTGGAAGTCCATGGACTGAAAGTACACCGCCATGGCAAGCGCCGAGACCTGCTCGGTCGGAAGCGAGGAATCAGCCAGCCCGCGCACGAAATAATTGATCTCGTCTCGTGCCAGCGCGATCCCGTCGCGCTTCTTGCGAATCACATCTTTGAAAATCACTACAACGTCCCGTCATCAACCGGCCCCCTCCCTGGTCCAATAAACCCGTGCCGCGCATCAGCCCTTGGCGACACCCAAACCCTCACGGCTCTGCGAACTCCCCCTCGTGCGTCTCACCCAGGGGCTGCGCGTCCCGGTCACTCACCATCGTCATTCGCCACGTACTGGCTGAGCGGCGCATGGTGCGCCCGGGCATAGGCATGCAGGTAGCGCATGGTGCGCTCATAACTCGCCCGGCCCCTGCTGCCTACCCACTCCTGGCGCATCTGTTCGCTGCCGGGGACTTTCAGCAGGCTCGTCGGCGTGTACCGCTCGCTGACGGGAGGCAGAGGATCAGCGTCTTGAGCATGCGCCGGCGATGCGGCCCGGCCAAGTAGCGATCGGTTGCCACAGGCGCCCGGGTTGATGGCCGGCGCTACCTGCGGGACTCTCACCGGCTCGATGCCCGTGTTCATGGTGTGCCGCCAGATCCCGTCGATTACGGCCGCATTGGCATCCCACTGCGACATGGGGGGAAGCTTGAAGAGCGCCTCGACCGTGCGAAGTATGTTGACTTGTGAGTAGCGCACAGTGACGTGCGTTTGGCGTACCCAGGGTCCCAGCGCCACCGCAAATGTCCGATGGGCATCGATGTGATCGGCCCCGGACTGGGCATCGTCCTCGGTAATAAAGACCACCATGTGCTTCCACTGTGGAGTCGTGCTCAGGTAGTGCACGATCTGCGCGGTGGCCTGGTCGTTGTTGGCGACGTAATAATCAGGCGTGTAATAGCAAGGCGCGCGACCGGCAGTGTGGTCGTCCGGGAGCCAAATGTACATGAAGTGCGGAAGATCACCGGAGTGGTGGCGCATCCACGTCACCGCCACCTTGGCGCGCTGCGTATCGAGAATCATGCGATCCCAGCCGGGGAACTGTCCGGCCACGTGCGCACGGAGCGCACGTGGAATCGCGCCGGCCTCGGAACGGCTGATGAACTCCCCGAAGTCCTCGAAACTCACGTGGTGCGCCTGCAAGTCATTGAAAAGATAGAGCCGCTCAGGATAAGAGATCCAGGGATTAGACCATCGCCCGAGAGCCCCCAGGTCGATGCTGTCGGCATACGGGTTCACGTATACCTTCTTGCCACCAACAGGGCCGCGGCCAGCCGGCCCCTTCCTCCCGGAGGCCGGCAGCAGAGACTGCGTCCAGCCGGGATTCCCCACCAGGCCCCGTCGCGAGTAGTACTGCGGCCACGTGCGCTGAACGAAATCCGAGTCTGAGGCGCCGGTCATCCACTGGTGCCCCTGAGCGGTCACTTCGCCATCGGCGTAGAAATTGACGAACAAGGCGGCGCGCCTCGCGTAGCCGAAGAGATTGGGAAGTTCCCGCGGCCCATAGAGCGCGAGGTGCGGATCGGCCCAGCGCCCGAGCCCGGCCATCTTGCCCAGTTCCTCGTCGAAGGTCTTGTTCTCCCGCAAGATCACGACGACGTAGCGGATATGGCGTCGTAGCCGGCGCGCCAAGCGCGAATTGTGTTGCGCACGCGCAGCGCGTTTGGCGTGGCCGAAGCCGTTGTCGGCCTGGGCGACCCGGGTGAACAGCGCGAGCTTGTCGTTGATTTGGGCATACGCGATGCGTTGCAAAACGCCATGCATCATGTCGCCCACCCATTGGTGATTCAGGTTCGGTCCCGAACCCATACCCTTGGCCGCAACAACAAACAGCGCATGCCGGCCGGTCGTAACACCAGTCGGGTACCAAGCGGTCGGGATGAGTCCCAGCAGACGACCGCTTGCCAGGCTGAATACGGCAACATCATTGTTCCCCGCATTGGCCACGTACACCCGCCCGGCATGCACCGCGATTCCATCGGGATAACTCCCCGGCGGCGCGTGCAGATATGGCGAGTCGTCAATCACACGCACAACGCGGAGCGTGCGCGCATCGATTTCGACGACTTCATCGAGATTCGACGCCGTGAACAGGACGCGGCTGGTACCCGGCACTGCAGTCATCGCCGTGGGATGCACCCCAGGATCCGTATTGCCCGGACCAACCTTCGGTCCGATGCAGACGCGTCCGAGCGTGCGCAGCGTGCGGCTCGCGAGCACGGTCACGCCGCAGCCACCCCAGTCGCTCACCACCACACGCTTTCCGTTATCGGTCAACACTGGGACGAATGGGTAGGCACCCGCGTTACCATACTGTACCGCACCTGTGCGCAGATTTATCCGCGCAACCGAATTACTCAACAGCCCGGTGACATAGGCATGCGTGCCACCGCGACTGATCGCCACGCCGTCCGGGTAAAAATGCCGGGGGCCGACATGCAGCCCCTGGTACCAGTACGGATACTGGCTCTTCGGGAACCGGTTGAAGTGCAGCTGGTACCGCTTGACCACGGAAAGCTCGCCGTGGCGAGCGCGCAGTGCCAGCAAGACATCGCTCCCCCCACCGGCGGCGTAGACCACGTGTTGCGGACCCGAGGCAAGCCCCTGAAAGAAGTTTTGCCGCGGAATCTTGACGATCCCTGCGGCTGGCTTGCCGGTAACCCGGCCGCGAACTCCCACCACCTGCGCTTCTCGTGCAAGCGTGGTGGCGTTGTAACGCACGACCGACTGCGCGCGCGACGCGCCATTGCTCAGCACGAATGCCGAACCATTGACGCGCACGACGCTCGAGGGGAAATTAGCGGTCGCAGCCACCTGCCCCACCGGACTGATCCGCCGCCCAGTGGCGATGACGTGCGTCACCGCTGCCAGGTCCTTCACTAGAGTATCCGATCCTTTGGCATGCCGATGGGCCGCATGGGTCCCGGCCGCGGAACACCCCGAAAGGGCGACCGCGGCCAGAACCATCCCACCCAGCACGTGGCGGATGACGCCTCGTGACATCGCTGATTCTTCCGCCTTAGAAGAACTTCGCGGTCACCGACAACGAGGCGAACATCGGCTCGTTGTAGATCATCCACAGGAAGTTCGGCGTCGAGGACGTGTCCAGACCGGCCGAGTAGAACGGCGAGTGACGGTTGAACACGTTGTCGACGTGCAGATTGAACTTCAGCGCCTTGAGCGTGCTGTTGTTCAGGTTCCAGGTGTACCCGGCGTTCAGACTCGTCGTCCCGTAGCCGCCCAACTGGTAGTTGGTGGTCGCACCGGTCTCGTAGTTGACAACGTATTCGGAGCCCGTGTAGTGCTCGCTGACGCTCGCATGCCACGGCCCGTCGGAGTACATCAGGTCCAAATTTCCCGTGATCACCGGGATATTCGGCCGCCACATGCCCACGGTGAAGGCCGTGCCGTTCACGTCCGTGAAGTTCTCGGTGTACACCGCATGGGTGTAGGCGGCATTACCCTCGAGCTCCAGGTGATACGGCAGATGCACTCCCGCCTTGATCGTACCGCCCCGGAACAGCGCCTTGCCGGCGTTGGTCGTCTGGGTGATGCCGGTGATGTCGCTGTAGGTCGAACTGAAGATGTTCGTGAAGTCTCGATTGAAGAACGCCACTTCCCAGTTGTAACGCTCGTTCTCGAACCGCAGGCCGGCATCGATGTTGTTGACCCGTTCCGGCTTGGTGGTCGGCGGGACCGGCTGCTGGCTCGCCCCGATATTGCCGTACAGCGCATTGACGTTCGGCGGCTTGACGGACTGTCCCCAGTTCACGTACGCGTTCAAGTGGTGCGTGAACGCATAGTTCACGCCGAGGGAGTCCTCGATGTACTTGTAGATCTCCGTGACCGACCCGGAAAAGTCGTAGTAATACCCCTGGTCGTCATTCGTAAACATCTTCAAGCGGGTGTACTTGATGCCCGGGTAGATGTGCAGCCTGCCGTTGAGCAGCCGGATGTTGTCCTGCGCATATGCCTGCATCCACGTCTGGCCGTCATGCTCGAGCCACGCCATGTTGAACCCGGAGGTCCCGATCGGCACCGGACTCGAGCCGTACCACGCCTCCTCCGAGAGCATCGGGGCAATGAAGCCCGTGGCACCGACCTCGACGGTGTTATCCGGCAGCAGCAGGGTCAAGGTCCCCATCGCGCCCATCTCGGAATAGTTCTGGATGTAGCGCTGGTAAGCCGTGCCCGCCGCGGCCGAACCGAACTGCTGGGTAGCAGCGGCGCAATTGTAGGTGTTCGGATACGCGGTCGGCGGCACCGGCTGCGGCGCGTACTTCTCGTACGCATCGAGTGCCGTACAGCTCTTCAACGTGTCGTTCAGATCGTATGAATAGCCGCCATAAGAATTGTTGTAAATCGGGTTCGACCAGGCGGTACGGTCGTTGTTCGTGCCAACGTAGAACGCCTTGACCTCACCAATCATGTAGGGATTGAGCAGAGACTTCACCGACAGATCGAGAAACGAGGACTGCGTCTCCTGGTTGGTGTACGTCACGCTCGACGGAAGCTGGTAGTTGTATCCGTGCTGCGTGAGAAACGCCGCCGGAAGGTAGGTCGGCGGGCGGCCGTTGGCGGCGTTGACGAGCGCCACGAGCTTGACCTGCCCCGAGGAAGTCGGTTGCACGATCGACAGGTAATACGAATTCAGGTGCGCGACCACGTTGTCGTACGGACCGTGCACCAGGGTGTGCTGGAACTTCGCCAGCACGTTCAGCCCGTTCAGGGCCGCAATCGCCCCGGAGTTGACCACGAAGGTCTCCTGCGCCTCCGAGCCCTGACCGGCATACACCCCGCCGGTCATGCCGACGTCGACGTGGAAATCCTTCGTCGGCAGCGCCGGCTGAAAGGAAATCGTGCCGCCGAGGTCATCGATCGAGGATTTCGACTGCGTGCTCGCGCCGCTGTACACGTGCGCACCGCTGACGTCCATCGGCACCAGCGCCTGACCGAGCGGCTGGTCGCCCTGGCCGAACATGCCGCCGAGAAACGTATTGAGATCCGGAACACCGTCGAAGGTGCTGCCGAGTTCGGAGCTCGGGAAGCCGTCGAGCGTATAGGCCGTGCCGCTCACCACGAAGCCGGCCACTCCCAAGGCCCGGGCGTTGAAACCCGGCACGTTGTTGAGCACCTTGGTCACGCTCGATGCCGGGCTGACGTGCTCGAACTTCAGCGGATTGACCGTCGCCACCGCTTTCTCCGCCGCGACGATCACGATCTTCTTCAGACTGTGATTCCCGGTGCTGATCGAGTCGTCCTGCGCAGGAGCGGTCGTGCTCAGCGGTGCCGACGACGCCGGTGTGCTCGTCGCGCCGGGGCCGGCATGCTGCGCTGCGGCGTACGCCGGCGCGCTTGCCATCAGCGCAATGCACGGGACGAATACCGTCGCCGGAGCGATGATCTGTCGTACCACCTTACGGATCTCAATGGACATTGCGGACTCTCCTAAGCTGATCACAATACGGCTGTGCCAATGGAAAGATCGAATTCGATCGGCCGGCCGTGTTTACCGATCGGGACATGACATTCCGGCGCTACTGCCGCGGGACGCCGCGCCGCCGCGCACGGTGCACCCCGCGCGCTGGCGCGCCGGATTGCGACACGTGACGCGACAACGCCGTATGCAACGGTGTTGCCGTGGATCTGCAACGCTGTTGTAAAACTCCCCCTCCCGTGCGTCAGGCGGCTCTTTTCAGGACGCCAAGGTCCCCCTAAAAGGAATCGCGCGAATTAGTTCTCTAAAACGTTTAACGCACTAGGTAAAACGATATAAAACGACGCCCCGCATGTCAATTGTGGGCGCGCAAGCTCACTGGTGCATCCGCACACGTTGGATAAATGCAACAGTTCGGGGATTCCGCGTGCAATCGCTCACTCGGAATCCCCGTAAGGCAGCCAGATGTTCTTGATCTGAGTCGCCTGGCGCAGAAATGTGCGCCCTTCGCCGCGGCGCGCCGAGAACCAGTCGCGCCGCCGGCCGTGACTGACCCAGGTGCGCTTCACGGTAGCCGCGGCCCACTCCTCGACTCGCTTACTGCCCGGCTTGGACCCGAAGTACCACAGGCAGTCGACCTGGTCGTGCGTTGCGAGGCTCTCGGTGAGTTCGTCTCGATCCCCGGTCACGATATTCACCACGCCCGCCGGCACATCGGAGGTTTCGAGCACCTGGGACACATCGAGCGCCGGCAGCGGCATGCGCTCGGAAGGCACGACCACGCAGCGATTGCCCATGGCAATGACCGGCGCGAACAGCGAGACGAACCCCAGCAGCGGGGCCTCGTCGGGGCAGACCACGCCGATGACTCCGATCGGCTCGGGAACCGCCAGCGCGACGTTGCGGACCGGAGGGGTGTGAATGAGGCCGTCGTACTTGTCGGCCCAGCCGCCGTAGGCGAACAGTCGCTCGATCGCCATGTCCACCTCGGCGCGTGCCTGGGCGGGCTTCGCCCCGGTCAAGCGGCGCAAGCTGCGGATCAGTTCATCACGACGCAGGGCCAGATTCTCGGCGATGTAGAAGAGAATCTGGCTGCGCAGGTGCGCCGTCGCATCGGCCCAGCGATCGGCCCGAAACGCCGCCTCGACCGCGTCACGGATGTCCTTACGGTTGCCACGCGCCGCCCAGCCGGCCACCCGTCCGCGTGCATCACGCACCGGGCGGACCAGGCCGCCGTCCGGACGAGCTTGCTTCCCGCCGATATAGTGCTTGTAGGTTCGGTCGATACTCTGGCGGGCTGACTCGATCCGGGCGTCCACGGCGAGCGAATCGGCCAGCGAATTGCCCGCGCGCGCCAGTCGCGCGGCGCCCGAAAGCCGTGCATCGGATGCATCGTTCGCTGCGCCGGAGGCATGGATGTCGTCTTGCCAGGCATCGCGCTCGCGCAGGTAATCGAGCATTCCCTCCCGTCCGCCCTCGCGGCCGAAGCCGCTCTCGCGCACGCCACCGAAACCACAGGCCGCATCCAGCTGGTTGGTGGTATTGATCCACACGACCCCGGCTTTGAGCTTCACGGCCAACTCGAGGGCCCGGTTGATGTTTTCGGTATACAGCGTCGCTGCCAGGCCGTACCGCGTGTTGTTCGCCAGTTCCACTGCCTCATGCAACGTGCGGAAGCTCGTTGCCGCGAGCACCGGGCCGAATATTTCCTCTCTCCATGCGGTATTTGCCGGCGAGACGTCGGTCAGCAGCGTAGGCGGGAAGAAGGCGCCCTGCTGCGGCATGGTGATGTGTGGCTGCCAAAGCTGCGCCCCTTCGGCCTGGGCCTGCTCGACGTAGCCCTGGACCCGCGCACGGTGCTGGGGACTGATCAGCGCCCCCATGTCGATCGCCTTGTCGAGTGGATCGCCGATGCGCATATGCTCGAGCCGGGCCTTGATCTTGTGCACCAACGTCCCCAGCACGCTCTCTTCGACGATCAGGCGCGAACCGGCGCAGCACACTTGCCCCTGGTTGAACCATATGGCATCGACCAGCCCCTCGACGGCCGCATCCAGGTCGGCGTCCTCGAGCACCACGAACGGCGATTTGCCTCCCAGTTCAAGGGTCAGCGATTTGCCCGTGCCAGCCGTGCTTCGCCGGATGATCCGACCCACCTCGGTCGAGCCGGTGAAGGCGATCTTCGCGATCCCGGGGTGCGCAACGATCCGTTCGCCCACGCGCCCATCGCCGGTGAGAACATTGATCACGCCCGGCGGCACGCCGGCATCGGCACACAGGCTGGCGAAGAACAGCGCCGTCAGGCTTGTGTCTTCTGCCGGTTTGAGCACGACGCAGTTGCCGGCCGCGAGCGCCGGAGCCACCTTCCAGGCCAGCATCAGCAGCGGGAAGTTCCAGGGAATGATCTGCCCAACGACTCCCAACGGCTCGTAGTCGGACATTTCACGCGACACGATCTGCGCCCACCCGGCGTGATAGGTGAAGTGGCGCGCGGCGAGCGGAATGTCCAGGTCACGCGTCTCGCGGATCGGCTTGCCATTGTCAAGCGACTCGAGAACCGCGAAGAACCGGCTGTGCTTTTGGATCAGGCGCCCGAGCGCATAGAGCACTCGTGCGCGCTGGTGATGGACCTTGCCCCAGGCGGGCAATGCCGCCGCGGCGCCCGCCACGGCGGCATCGAGGTCCGCGGCTCCGGCCTGCGTGAGGCTGCCGAGCACCTCGCCGTTGGCGGGGTTGACGCACGAGAGGCGCGCCTGATCCCCGGTCCCGGCACGCCACTGTCCGTTGATGAAGAGCCCGAAACCCTCGGCATGTGCCGCGAGCCAGGCACGCACGGCACTCGCGTCCTCGGGAGCGGGACCGTAACTGAGCGTGTCGAAAATCTCCGGGACGCTGCTCATGGTAGTCCGGACTCCTGGTCTCTCTGTGATCAGCTCAGCGGATGACGGTTCGCGGCCGAGTAACGGCCCGTGACCTGATGTTCGATCTGACGTTCGATATCCCCGAGCAGCCGCGAAGCGCCGAAGCGGAAGCGCTCGGGTACGAGCCACTGCTCACCGAGTTCTTCCTTGACGAGCATCAGGTAAGTCAACGCCAGTTTCGCGCTCGAGATCCCGCCGGCGGGCTTGAAACCGGCGCGCTGACCCGTGCGCTCGGCGAACTCGCGGATCATGCGCATCATGGCCAGGCTCACGGGCAGGGTCGCATTGCGCGGCTCCATCCCGGTGGATGTCTTGATGAAGTCCGAGCCGGCCATCAGCGCCACCACGGAGGCCTTGGCCACCTTGCCGATCGAACCGAGCTGGCCGGTGCCGAGAATGGTCTTCATGTGCGCCGAACCGCATGCCTCCCGGAACGCGCGGATCTCATCGTAGAGCGCACGCCAGTCGGCGTTCAGCGCGTGACGGCGGCTGATCACGATGTCGATTTCCGTTGCGCCGGCAGCGACCGAGCGGCGTATTTCCTCGAGTCGCGTTTCCATCGGCGAGAGTCCCGCCGGAAAGCCCGCCGAGACCGCTGCAACGGCGATATCCGTGCCGGAAAGTGCAGCGCGGGCCACGGGCACCATGTCGTGATACACGCACACCGCGGCGGTGTTGAGCGGCCGATCACCCCAATCCAAGGCGGCGAGCAAATCGGCTCGGACCGGTGCTCGCGCCTTTGCACAGAGGCGTAGCACGCGCCCCGCGGTGTCATCGGCCGAGAGGGTCGTCAAATCCATCAGCGAAACCGCCTTGAGGAGCCACGCCGCCTGCCAGTGCTTCTTCACGGTACGCCGCCGCGGCAGAGTGGAGACACGGCGCTCAATCGCCGAGAGATTGACGCGTACCCGATCGACCCAAGCCGCATCAAACTCGATGCCGCGCTCATGCCGCGCCTGCGGTGCGGACACGCTCTGCCCTTGCGCCCGTTCCGGGACCAGCCTTGGGAACTCGATCTTTGGGTCAGAGCCGACGGTTGAGCTCATGCGACACCCGTTGCAGCGGACGCTCGCCGACATGGCGAATGTGGACCAATTGGTCAGGTACGGTAGCGAAGGCTGACATCTAAGTCAACGGAACGAGCCGCTCGCGCGAAGCGGTTGATCTGGTTGCGGGCGCGATGAAGCGAATCGAGCACGGCGGCAACGGAACGCAACGACATCGTTAGTGTGTTCCTTGCGCCAGTAAACTTGCACGCGTTCTCGGAATGATCGGGACGTCATCGCGAACCCGAGCGCCGCGATGGATCACACGGAAAGATCACCATTTCGTGCGATCCGCGTATCGAACAGGGTCGTAACAATTCCAACCGATTCGCCGGCCCGCGACCGGGGGTTCCGTCAGGTCCGCGTTCAACTTTGACTACTTGGTCAAGTCTATCTAGACTCGCCCGTCAAGACCTGTCCACAGACTGTGCCGGAGCGAAGCATACGCCACATCCGGCCAACCGATGATGGCAACTGCGAGGCAGGTCGATGAACAGTCCGGCCGCCTCGATTGTCGCAACCGGACGAATGGGGTGCACTATGTCTCGAGCAATCGTCGTCGTCCTGGATTCGATGGGAGTCGGTGCGGCTGGTGACGCAGCGGCCTATGGCAATTCAGGCGCGGACACATTCGGCCACATTGCCGAGGCCTGCGCGAGCGGGCGCGCCGACAATGCCCAACGCAGCGGAACACTGCGCGTTCCGCACCTGGCATCGCTCGGGCTGATCAATGCGGCCGAGGCGGCGCGCGGGGCGAAACTGCCGATCGAACGGCCCGCCGAGCCGACCGGTTTGTATGGGTTCGCGGCAGAACGCAGCCGCGGCAAGGACACGCCGAGCGGCCACTGGGAGATGATGGGTCTGCCAGTGGAGTTCGACTGGGGTTATTTCCCGGACACCGAGCCGTGCTTTCCGGCCGAGCTCACCGCCGCGCTGATCGATCGCGGCGGAATCGACGGAATTCTCGGCAATCGCCATGCCTCGGGAACGCAGATCATTGCCGAACTCGGCGAGGAGCACCTGCGCACACTATGGCCCATCGTGTACACCTCGGCGGACTCGGTGTTACAGATCGCCGCACACGAGGAGCGCTTCGGGCTGCAGCGGCTGTACCGGCTGTGCACCGTGGCGCGCGAGCTGGTCGACCCCTACCGCGTCGGGCGGGTCATCGCCCGGCCGTTCGTCGGCGACTCGGCCGCAACCTTTGTCCGCACGGGCAACCGGCGTGATCTTTCCACCCCGCCGTATGCCCCGACTTTGCTCGACGTCGCCAAATCGGCAGGCCGCGAGGTCATCTGCATTGGCAAGATCGCCGACATCTTCGCGCACCAGGGGGTGACTCGTACCATCAAGGCGCACGGAAATGCGGCGGTGATGGATCGGCTTCTCGAGGCAATGGCGGACGGCCCGGACGGCAGCATGCTGTTCGCCAATTGCGTCGACTTCGACACCAATTTCGGACATCGGCGCAACGTCGCCGGCTATGCCGGAGCGCTCGAGGCATTCGATGCATACGTGCCGCGGCTGCGCGACGCGATGCGCGAGGATGACATCGTGGTACTCAGCGCCGACCACGGCTGCGATCCGACCTTTCCGGGCACCGACCACACCCGCGAATACATCCCGATCATCGCTTTCGGCCCCGGGATTGCTGCGGGAGACATCGGCCGGCGGGACACGTTTGCCGATATCGGTCAGAGCCTCGCCACGCACCTTGATCTTGGCCCCCTCGACCACGGGCATTCTTTCCTATAAGAAGCTTGCAGCGACACGCGATCGCGGCGCGACCCAGTCCCACGTTCAGAACAACAAGAGCACGCGAAACAGTGACCCCGATGTCCCCTTGCGCAAATCGCCTCCGACTCTACGCGGCGACCGCTTTGCCCTCGCGCATCCGTCCCCGTGAATGGTATTTCCCGCCGCGTACCACACCGCCGCAGACCATCGGCAGATCCAGGAGTCACTCATGACTGAGCCGGTCCAACTGGAAACGCATCATTTCGAGACCCTGGGCGTCGCGCCAGTACCGGACTCGGCGCGGACGATGACGCCCGGCTCCCTGTTCATCATCTGGGGACTGGCCTCTGCCTCTGCGACGACCCCGGTGATCGGCCTGGTGCTGCATGGCATCGGGTTGTGGAATTTCGTCTGGATCAACCTCCTCTCCCTGCTCGTCGGCCTCATCCCCGCGATGCTGCTCGCCCACATGGGGCGACAGGTACCGATCATCTCGATGGTCATGTCGCGGCGCACCTATGGCGTCGCCGGCGCGACCCTCCTCGCCGTACTCTATACGATCGTAGGCGCTGGCTGGTTCGGACTGAACACGGACGTCGGCGGGCAGATTCTCGAGACAATCTTTCCCGGACACGGAATCCTCTGGTACGTGCTGCTGGGCATCGTCCAGATCGGGCTGGTGTTCTTCGGCATGGAGGTCCTGGAGAAGTTCTACAAGTACACCGCACTCGTGTTCTTGCTGTGCTACGCGGTGTTGTCCTACTACCTGTTTACCCGCTACCCGTTCGTCATGCCTTTGCCCAAGGGACCGGTGCTCTGGGGTCGGGACATCGATCTGATCCTCAGCTTCAGCCTGCTCGCCTGGGCGTACATCTTCCCGACGGTCACGCGCTTCTGTCCGCCCACCGGCCCGCAGGAGAGGCCAGCCCGGCGAGCCGCGTACATGCTCGCCCCGAGTATCGGGGTCATGGCGGCGGTACTGCTCATGGGGATCCTCGGATTGATTGCGCTGCAGATGACGGGCGACTGGAACGTCGCCATGCTCGGCAAGGCGCTGCCGGTGTGGGGAGAGATCTCCGCGATCGGGGTAATCCTGGCCATCGCCCATACCAACGCTATGAACCTCTATCCGGCCGTTACGAGCCTGCTGGCGGTCGTGAACGTGGCGGACAAGAAACCCCACCGGCTGCTGCAGCCGGTGACCGTGATCATTCTCGGCGTGTTCTCCACGCTGCTGGCGATCCTGGGCATTCTCGCCTTCATCAAGGGATTTCTTTCGCTGCTCGGCTCACTGCTGTTTCCCTTCACGTTCATCCTGGTGGTCGACTGGTTCCACGGCCGCTACTACGAGGACCCCGTCACGGCCTTCTACCGCCGTGGCAAGGGTCCCTCGGGTCTGTTCGCCTGGCCGGCGCCCTGGGCGATCCTCATGCTGGTGGCGGGCGTATTTCTGGGCCAATCCAGCCATGCACTGGCCAGCGCCGTCGATCATTACGCGCCGTGGCAGGTCTGCTCGGCACTGAGCGTGACGATTATCTACTATCTCGGCCTGCGGGTCGCTGCGCGGCGACGCTCACCCGGCCCGCCGGCCTGAGGGCACGACCAGGCGCTGTCAGACGACGTTTCACGCAACCTCACTGACGGCCCTCACCGGGCAATCTCCTCTGTACCCGGTTGTGAGTGTCATGAGACGTGGGGTAGGCTTGGGCACATATTCCATGCGGGAGCGCCATCGTTCACCGTGGAAGGCCGAATGATCAACAGCCGAGCCAATCCAACCCGATGCTGATAGCAATCCGACGATGGGGTCTCGGTGTCCTGTTCGCACTGCTGGCGGCGTGGGCGTGCGCAGCACTGGCCCAACCCGCGCAGCAGCCTCGCCGTACCGCGGCGAACGGTCGTTCGCTCGCATGCCGCGCCGCGGCACTGACGCTGCGGACTGACGCGCACACCGTGCGCCGGATCAACCAACGCATCATCAAGACCCTAGATGCCAAGCGCTACGCGGCAGCGGCCGTCGCACTGCGCCGCGCCGCGCTCGATCACGCGGATGCATGGGCCGGCAACGCGTTGGGCGACCTGTACGCAGCGGGGCTCGGCGTACCGAGGAGCAGTGCGCGTGCCTTTCATTGGTACTTGTGGTCAGCGCGGCGCGGGAATCGATTTGCCGAGCGACGGGTTGCAAACGCCTACCTCAACGGCGTGGGCACGAAGGCGAACGCGGCCGCAGCAGCACGCTGGTTCCGCAGGGGTATGGCGCCATGGCAGATCGCTGTGATCGCCGCCGGCCTCGGCGCAACGTACGCGCGTGGCTACCTCGCACCGAGCAACCTGCGCAAGGCTCGCTACTACGGCCACACCAGCGTGACCGAGTTGCGCGCTCTGGTGCGCGAGCCGAATGCGCAGGCCGACTATCTTCTGGGACAGGACTATGCCGCGGGTCGCAACGTACGGCGCGATCCCGCCGCGGCCCACCGCTACCTGTGCCGAGCCGTCCATCTTGGATACCTACCGGCAGCGGCCGCTGTGCTGGAACCGGAGAGCCGTTCGCCATGAACCGTCGCGACTTCCTCAAATCCGTAGGGCTCGGACCGGCCAGCGCCGCACTCCTGCACAGCGCGCTCGCACGCGCGGCTGCTTTGCCGGCGATCGGCCGAAGCGGCACTCTGGATGACGTCGAGCACGTCGTGGTGTTCATGCAGGAAAACCGCTCGTTCGATCATTACTTCGGCCACCTAAACGGCGTGCGCGGTTACAACGATCACAGCGTCCTGCGCCTGCCGAACGGCAAGCCGGCGTGGTTCCAGCCGCGCATGGAGCGGCCCGACGAGACGATTCTGCCGTTTCACCTCGATACGCGCCGGACCTCTGCCCAACTGATGCTCGATCTCGATCACAGCTGGAATTCCCAGCATGGGGCCATCGCCGGCGGGCGCAACGATGCCTGGCCGCTCAACAAGACCGACATGACGATGGGATACTTCCTACGCCAGGATATCCCGTTCCATTACGCCCTGGCGGATACCTTCACCATCTGCGATCACTACTTCTGCTCCATCGCCGGCCCCACCTGCCCTAATCGCGCCATGCTGTGGAGCGGCTCGATCGACCCGGAAGGCAGCGCGGGCGGCCCATTCATCGACGATGCGGTGTGGATCTACACCAAGGGTGTCGAGCCGTTCGAGTGGACCACCTATCCGCAGCGCCTGCAGGAGGCCGGGGTGAGCTGGCAGGTCTACCAGGAAGGCCTGCACGAAATCGATCACGATCCGCTCACCGGCAATTACAACTGCAACGCGCTCGCCTATTTCAAGGCCTACGCCGAGGCGCCTGCGGGCTCGCCGCTGCATCAGCGCGCCATGACTGGCGGCGGACTTGCGCGCCTGCGCGATGACGTGCTCCATGAGCGCCTGCCGCAGGTCTCGTGGATCGTCGCACCGGCCGGTTACTGCGAACACCCGGCCTACCCACCGGCCTTCGGTGCCATCTACATCGCGCGCCTGTTCGAAGCACTCACGGCCAACCCCAAGGTCTGGGGCAAGACAGTTCTGCTGATCAACTACGATGAGAACGACGGGTTCTTCGATCACCTGGTCCCACCGCAACCGCCGACGCCGGTACTGCCCGGCCGTTCGACGGTATCGACCGCGGGGGAAATACACGATGTGGTCAACGCGCGGCGCGCCACGCTCTATGAACCTGACCAGCTGCCTTACGGCCTCGGGCCACGGGTACCGATGCTCGCCATCTCGCCCTGGAGCAAGGGCGGCTACGTCTGTTCCGAGGTGTTCGATCACACCTCGGTGCTGAGATTCCTCGAGAAGCGCTTCGCCGTGCGCGAGCCGAATATCAGCCCCTGGCGACGCGCGGTCTGCGGCGATCTGACCTCGGCGTTCGACTTCACGACCTACAGCAGCCGACGCCTGAGCCTGCCCGTCACGAACCGATACCGCGAGATGGTTGCCGAACAGTCCCAGCTGCCGCCACCGATTGTTCCCGCTCACCAGAGGGTCGAAATCCTCGCCCAGGAACCTGGCGTGCGACCGGCGCGCGCCCTGCCCTATGCGCTGCAGCTGGACCTGGCCCCGCACCACGGCGGTGTGCGGCTTCACTTCAACAACCGATCGCGCGTCGGCGTATGTTGCACCGCGCACTGGGACGGCAGCGAGCGCATACCACGCCACTACACCGTCGGCGCCGGCCACACCCTGAAGGATTTCGTACGCACGCCCAAGAATCAGACGCTCGCGCTCACCGTGTACGGACCCAACGGGTTCCTCCGCCACGTCCACGGCAACGGCCCCGCAGCGCTGCGGGTGACCTGCACGGGTACCCGTGAGGGGAAGCTGATCGTGCACCTGCACAATGGCGGCGCTGAGCCGATCGCAGTACGCGTGATCGACCAGCGCTACGGACGAGGCGAGCGGGCCATCACGGTCGCGGCGGGAGAAGCTCATGATGTGCCGTGGGAGCTGCACGCCAGCCGCAACTGGTACGATGTCACCGTCGAGACACGTCATCACGTTTGGCGGTTCACGGGGCACGTCGAGGACGGCCGGGCGAGCACAACCGACCCCGCCAACTCCGAACCCGTTCTGTCCTAGGAATGTCGCACGGGCGGGAACCGGATCCTGCCGGTGCACCGCACGGCATTCGGCCCGCAACGCCCCGATGGCCCGTAGTGCGCCCGCCGCGCGCTGCCGCCGTGCCTATCCGGAACCGATGGTTAAAGACCCGCCCGATATCCCTGGGTTAAACGTTTTTTTACTCACTTTGAACGTGTATACTCGTGCTCGGATCAGTGCAAGGGGGGACCGGCCGGGTCGCGGCTGCGCGTGCTCGATGGCAACCATCAAATACAGTGCAGCACCGGTCGAAGTGTCAATTGCCGGGCCCGCCAGCGTCTCGAAAACTTGGCCCACCAACGGCACTCCTATGCGATCCCAGGTAGTATGCGCCGGGACACCCGGTGACGCGACACGCCAACGACCGCCAGCGACGAGCCCATCGCGCCCAATCTCCGGTGCGCTCTGCTCCCGCATGGAGTCCATGCCCCTTCACGGTAAGCGACGTCTCCCCGGTTGAACGTGAGTCCATCAAGCGTTTGTGAACCCGCGCCATTTCTCTGAAGGAGTTACCGAGTGAATAAGAAAAAGCCTCGCATCGTCGTCGTGGGCAGCGCCAACACCGACCTTCTGTTCATGAGCGCCACCATGCCCCGCGGTGGTGAGACGATTTTCGGCACAGGCTTCGACATGGGTTTCGGCGGCAAAGGCGCCAACCAGGCCGTTGCCGCGAGTCTGTGCGGCGGTGAGGTCGAAATGATCGCGGCCGTCGGCAACGACATGTTCGGCAACGCCACGATCCGAAATTTCAACTCCCAGGGCGTGAAGACTTCCGCGGTACGGGTGATTCCAGGGACGGCAACCGGAGCGGCGTTGATCCTGGTCGAACCGAATGGCGAGAATCGCATCATCGTGGCCAAGGGCGCCAATGACCGGCTGACCCCGAGCGATGTTGATGCGAGCATGCCGCAGCTCGCGGGCGCGGACATGGTGTTGTTGCAGTTCGAAGTCCCGCTCGAGACGGTGTACCACACCATCGAACTGGCGCGGGCGCACAACGTTCGCTGCGTGGTCAATCCCGCCCCAGCGCTGCCCGCGGACCTCGGCAAACTCGCCGCCGCCGACTACCTGGTCCTCAACGAGACTGAAGCGGAGGTGATCACCGGGCAACCGGTGGGCTCAGAGGAGCAGATCGACACGGCCCTCGGCAAACTGCTCGCCGAGGGCTTCGAGCGTGTCGTTCTGACGTTGGGAGCCAAGGGCTGCGTCTTTGCCACACGCTCGGCACGCGCGCACGTACCGGCGTTTTCCGTCGACGCAGTGGACACCAGCGGTGCCGGCGACGCCTTCATCGGTTGCCTGGCCACTTTTCTCAGCGAGGGACTGCCGGAGCAGGACGCACTGATGCGCGCCAACCTGTATGCCGGACTGTCGGCGACGCGCACCGGAACGCAGAAGTCCTTCTGGCGCCGCGAGCCGTTCGAAGCCGAGCTGCAGCGGCGCGCAGCACTGGCGTCAACATCGAAATAATCTCAATCCAAAATGGCAGAATAATTTCCGGGGGTCACAAGCAATGTTCATCGTGCACAACTACTCGCTCGCCGTCGTCTTGTGCGTGCTCACGATGCTGTGCTGGGGTTCGTGGGCCAATGCGCGCAAGCTGGCCCCGACCGAATGGCGCTTCGAGCTGTTCTACTGGGACTATGCCCTCGGCGTGCTGCTGATTGCATTCCTGTTCGGCATTACGCTCGGCAACGGCGGTCACACGGGCCGCCCGTTCTTCGCCGACCTTGCCCAGGCCAGTGGCGCCAGCCTGGGTCACGCGCTGTTTGGCGGCGTGGTGTTCAACCTCGCCAACATCCTGTTGGTCGCGGCGATCGAGGTCGCCGGCATGGCGGTCGCATTCCCGGTCGGCATCGGGCTTGCCCTCGTACTCGGAGTCATTCTCAACTACGTCGCCGTGCCGATCGGCAACCCGGCACTGCTCGGGGCGGGTGTCGCCCTCGTAACGCTCGCCATCGTCCTCGATGCGGTGGCGTACCGACGCCAAGCGAGCAGCGCCGTGCGGGTGAGCATGAAGGGGATACTGTTGTCGCTGGCCTGCGGCATCTTCATGGGAGTTTTCTACCGCTTCGTCGCCGCATCGATGTACCCGGATCCGATGCACCCGGTAACCGGCCTGATGGGCAGCTACGCGGCGGTGTTCGTATTCGCAGTCGGCATCTTTGCGAGCAATTTTCTCTGGAACACTTTGGCCATGCGCTTCCCAGTCATGGGCGAGCCGGTACCGTTCGCACACTACTGGCGCGGACGTTTCAGCACGCACCTTGCGGGCATCATCGGCGGAGTGATCTGGGGCATCGGCATGTCACTGAACATCATCGCTTCGGGCCGAGCGGGCTTTGCCATCTCGTACGGCCTCGGGCAAGGTGCGACCATGATCGCCGCGCTGTGGGGCGTGTTCGTGTGGAAGGAGTTCAAGAGCCCGGCCCGCGGCGTACCGGCCCTGCTCACGGCAATGTTCGTGTGCTTCATCGCCGGTCTCGGGCTGATCGTCCTATCACGTATGATGGGCTGACACCCGCAACGCCCCTGTCTGCAGAGCATTCCCCGGAGCACGATACATGAAGAGACGATTCTGGTTCGCGTTACCGCTGTTCGGCCTGCTCGCGCTTTTCATCGGCGCCGGCAGCGCGTTGACCCCGGTCCAGGCGGCACCGGCGGCCGCGGGACGCCCGAAAGTCATCTTCGACGAGGACACGTTCGGCCCAGGCGGCTCGGACATGCAAGCCGGGCTGATGCTGCTGCAAGATCGGAGCATCAACCTGCTCGGCATCACAGTCGTGACGGGAGACGGCTGGCGCGACGAAGAGGTTGCGCACATGCTGCGGCTATTGCAAATCGCACACCGCGCTTCGGTGCCGGTCTACCCCGGGGCGATTTACCCGCTCCTGAACACGCCGCAGCGCAGCCGCGCCTGGCAGAGGCTGTACGGCAAGATGTTCTACGATGGTGCGTACATGCGGCACTGGCCGGACGAGAGTACGGTGGACTGGACCCCCCTGCACCCCTCGCGTCCGAACTGGATCCCGCCTCTGCCGGAGGGCGAACCGACGATCCATGCCGCGCGAGAGAGCGCCGTGACGTTCATGCTCCGGATGGTGCACAAGTACCCGCACCAGGTGACCATCATCGCCGCCGGGCCGCTGACCGACCTGGCGCTGGCGGCAAAGCTCGATCCCAGTTTCGCCTCCCTCGCCAAGGAACTCGTGTTCATGGGCGGGAGCTTCAACCCGAGGCCCGCGAACACGCCGTTCGCGAGCGACTTTTCCAACGCGTCACGCGCCGAATTCAACATGCAGTTCGACCCTGAAGCCGCCTCGATCGTGCTGCATCAGCCGTGGCACAAGATCATCGAGGTGCCTGTGGATGCCACGGCCCCAACGCTGATGTCGCACCGGATGCTCAAGGCGGTCGGCGCAGGACACGCACCGTTCGATCACTATCTCGCCCGTTTCGGTCAACCGTATCCGCTCTGGGACGAAGCCGCAGTGGCCGTGTGGCTCGAACCGGCGCTGATCACGCGCGAGCAGACCCTCCGCGTCGACATTGACACGAGTTTTACCGCCAACTATGGATCGACGCTGAGCTGGCCGCTCCACGATGCGCCGCACCTCGGCGAACAACCCGTGCACGTCGTCTTTGCCGTCGACGTCGCGAAACTCAATCACCTCGTGGTTCGGCTGCTCACTGCGGAAAAGCCCATAGCCATTCCGCCGGGCACGACGCCCGCGCACTGAGGGTTGCAGCTGGGCGCATGAGCCGGGTGGGCCCGGTGAGTACGGGCCCGCGGCGGCCACGCGACCTCCCCCGGACTCGAGCGACCCGGATGCCCGGGACCCGGTGGATCTCGCCCGGAAGCGTGCCCCGGACGGGCATCGGCGGCGTCACCGACCCGGACATGGATCGCATCCGGCGCACCGCACGCACGGTCCGTCGCGGATGAAGATTTCGTAACCGCGCGGCAACTACCCCACCCTTATCATCGGACCCGTGTCCACCGACGGGTCCATGCGCCGCCTTCTCACCACCGTGCTGCTGCCACTGGCACTCGCCGCCTGCCATGGCCGTGGCCGGACCGCAGCGCAGGCGGGGCTGATCGCTGCGGCCACCTCGAGCACGCCTCCACCGATGGCGATCACGCTCGCGCCCCAGATCAACCAGGCGGAGTTCCTGCGGACCACGCGTGTGCTGACCTCCACCGCTCTCGGCGGACGCAAGCCCGCGACGCGTTCGGAAGTCCTCACCACGCGCTATCTGGTGAGCCGCCTGCACCACATGGGGATCGCACCGGGCTACCACGGTCGCTGGCTTCAACCCGTCCCGGTCGTCTCGACCCGACTCCTGAACACCACTGCCGAGTTCGACGTGCGGGTCGCCGGCGGGGTGCAGCACTTCGCCTTCGGCACCGCGATGCTCGCCGGCACCCGGCAGGCACGCGAGCGGGTTGAGCTCACCGATGCGCCCATCGTCTTCGTCGGCTACGGCATCGATGCGCCGGGACACCACTGGAACGACTACCAGGGCATCGATGTGCGCGGAAAAATCGTGATCGCGCTCGCCGGGGATCCGGACGGGGCCGGCGCGGCGAGCCGCCATGCCCTGGCACGCACCAAGTTCGCCCTGGCGGCGCGCCGCGGCGCGGCGGCGTGTTTCATCATTCACCCCGACGGGGCGGTGCGCACCTGGAACGCCCTGCGCGATGCGGCCGCGGGATCCGTGCAGCGCCTCCCGGCAAGCGCGGCGCCCGGCCCACGCCTCGCCGTGGCCGGTTGGTTGAGCGAAGCGGCCGCCGAGCGACTCTTCAGCGCCGCAGGTGCCAGTCTCGGGGCGCTCACCCAGGCCGCCGTGCAACCGGACTTCCAGGCCACCGCGCTGGCGGCCACCGGCTCGATCCGCCTCGTCAGTTCAATCCAGTACGGGTGGACGGACAACGTGATCGGCGTAATCCGCGGTGCGCGTTACCCGCATCAGGTCGTGATCTACAGCGCACACTGGGATGGGCTCGGCACGCTGCGTGGGCCGCGCGGGCGGCGCGAGCTGCTGCCCGGAGCGGCCGACGATGCCAACGGCGTGGCTGCGCTGCTGCAGATTGCCGACGCGTTTGCGCACCGTAAGCAGCGGCCCGCGCGCACCATCCTGTTCCTGCTGACGACACTCGGCGATGCGCACCAGCTCGGCTCGCGCTACTACGTCCACCATCCCGTATTCCCGCTGAGTCACACCGTGGCCGACATCAACATCGACCTGTGGCCCATTCTCGGGCGGGCCCGCGACATGACCC
>OFHJ01000047.1_pt1 | contig 47148 bp, 41 predicted proteins | sample 1522001 | NCBI WGS metagenome assembly OFHJ01 (sample SAMEA2464838, study PRJEB22497) | soil metagenome | biome: Grassland; feature: Farmland; material: Clay | place: Australia | collected 2013-02-01 | depth 1.2 m | reverse complement strand
GAGCCCGACATTGCCTGGCCGACGCCATCGAACCCGACCTTGTGGCTATAGGGCCCGCCGGCACCGAAGGCCGAGACCGTGGTCAGGATGATATCGGGCTTGCTCGCCTTCAGGCTGTCGTAATCGAGCCCCATCGCCCTCAACGTCGGCGGCGGCAGGTTGGCGACCACCACGTCCGCGGTCGCGACCAGCTTGCGCACGATTTCGCGGCCCTCCTCGGTCATCGGGTCGAGCGTGAGCGAACGCTTGTTCCGGTTCATCTGCAGAAACAGGCCGCCCTCGCCGGTTTCGGCGAGCGGCACCAGATAGCGGTCCTCGCTGCCGTCGGTCTTTTCGACGCGGATCACGTCGGCGCCGAAATCGCCGAGCAAGGTCGCGCAATAGGGACCAGCGATATAGCGGCCGAAATCCAACACCCGAACGCCGGCAAGAACTCCGTTCATCATCTCATCCCTATCTGGAGCAAAATCGAAACGCGATGGTCGGCGCGGTCGACACGATCAAATCGTGATACCGCCGTCGATCGCCCAAGCCTGGCCGGTGACGAAACGGCTCTCGTCGCTCGCGAGATAGACGCAGAGCGCGGCCACCTCCTCCGCCGTGCCGAAACGGCCCATGGGCTGGCGGGCGATGAAATCGCGGCGCGCCTTCTCGGCGTCGGGAAACGCCTTGATGCGCTCGTCCAAAGACGGCGTCTCTACGGTACCCGGACAAATCGCGTTGCAGCGGACGCCCTTGGTCACGAAATCGGCGGCGACCGATTTGGTCAGGCCGATCACCGCGGCCTTGGTCGTGCCGTAGACGAAGCGGTTGGGAAAGCCCTTCATGCTCGAGCACACGGACGCCATGTTGAGGATGCTGCCGCCGCCGTTCTCGATCATCGTCGGCAGAAACGCCTTGATCGTGTGGAACATACTGCGGACGTTGAGATCGAAGGCGAAAGCCCATTCCTCCTCGGTCGCGTCCAGGACGCTGCCGTGCGGCACAAAGCCCGCGCAATTGAAGAGGACGTCGACCGCGCCCGCGGCCTTCGCCGCGGCCGTGATCGCTGCGCCATCCCGCGCATCGAGCTGGCGCAGCGAAATGCCCGCCGTGGCGCCGAGATCCTTGAGCTTGTCTTCGTGCAGGTCGGTGGCGATGACGCTGGCGCCTTCCTTGGCGAAGGCAATCGCCGCCGCCCGCCCCATCCCCTGCGCCGCCGCGGTCACGAAAATCCGTTTGCCTTGCAGGCGCCCGCCCATCATTTCTTCTCCTTCAGCCAAGCTTCGTTGACGCAATTCTGCAGCGTGCCCTCGCGCAAATAGAGCATCGCCGTCTCCATAGCCTTGCGGCGCATGTCCTCAAAGGAATCTGCGCTATAGAACGCGGCATGGGGCGACAGGATGAGGCGGCCCTGAATCCACGGTTCCTCGGCCCGCCAAGCGCGGATCAGGGGCTGCCCGAGATCGGGCGGCTCGTCGGGCAGGACGTCGAGGCCGGCGGCCGCGATCCTGCCGCTCTTGATGCCATCGTGGATGGCGCTGAGATCGCAAATCGGGCCGCGCGCGGTGTTGATCAGGATAAGGCCGGGCTTCATCGCGGCGACCGCCGCGGCGTCGATCAGCCCCTGGGTCGCCGCCGTCAACGGCGCATGCAGGCTCACGGCATCGGCTTGCCCGAGAAGATCCTTGAGGCTCCGCACCCGGCGAAAGCCCAGGGCGAGCTCGGTCCCGTTCGGCAGATGGGGATCGAAGAACACCACGTCCATGCCGAAGGCACGGGCGCGCAGCGCCGCCGCGGTGCCAATGCGGCCGAGGCCGACAACCCCGAAAACCGCGCCGCGCAAACGCCGCACCGCGGGCGCGATGGCGAACCGCCAATTGCCGATCGGATCAGCGCGCAGCGCCGAATCATAGGTCACGACGCCGCGCGCAAGCGTCAGCATCATGGCGATGGCGTGATCGGCGACCTCGCTGGTGCCGTAATCCGGCGTGTTCGACACCGGAATGCCGCGGCGGCCGAACGCGGCGAGATCGATCTTGTCGAAGCCAACCCCAGCCCGCACCAGGATGCGGCAATTGCGCGCGAGTTCGGCCGCCCGCTCGGTGATCAGCATCGTGTTGTAGACAACGATGGCATCGGCCTTGGCCCAATCCGCCGGCGAGATGTCGTCGACCTTTTCCAACAGCCGAATATCAAGCTCGACGTCGGCCCCGGCCACGGCCTGCTCGATACCCGGCCCGTCGGTGAACCGAGCATCGGGAAACAAGATGCGCATCAACCCCTCCTGAGAAAAACCGTGCTTCCTGCCGCTTTTCCACCCATCTTTGTGCGTCAGGCCAAGCTTAAGCTGCCTGCCGTCAATGGTGAAAGGATCGTAGACAGGCGGAAGAAGCCCAGCAAGGCCCAAACCCAGCGCGGCCCGCGCAACATCCGAGCGCCGAGACCGCCGACGCGACCCGCCAATAGCCATTCGGGCGCGCCCGCGCGGCGAAGCGCCGCGCCCGGCCGCCGGGTGCCCGGCACGGCGAAGAACGAAAACTGTCTTATCTCTGCTTGATCTTCGCACTTATCCCCGATATCCCCGGGCAGCGACATCAGTTTGCAGTGTCTTCGCGCGGACGGTTGCGGCAATATGACAGTCATGAGTTCAGCCCAGGACATTGTCTCCCTCGCGCCCCGAAACGAGCAGGAGGGTGAACCCGGTTACCGCATCGCGCCGCACAATATCGAGGCGGAGCAGGAACTGCTTGGCGCCATCCTCGTCAACAACGACGCCGCGACCAAGGTCGCCGCGTTTCTCGCCGCCGAGCATTTCGCGGAACCGGTGCATGGGCGCATCTATCAAGCCGCGCTGCAACTCATCGAGCAGGGGCTGATCGCAAGCCCGGTCACCCTCAAAACCTATTTCGAGCGCGACGAGGCGCTCGCCACGATCGGCGGTGCCGCCTATCTCGCCCGGCTCGCCAGCGCCGCCACCGCGATCATCAATGCCGAAGACTATGGCCGCCTGATCTACGACCTGGCGCTGCGCCGGCAGCTGATCCAGATCGGCGAGGAAATGGTCAACACGGCCTATGACAGCCGCGTCGACCAGGGCGCCGTGGCGCAGATCGAAGCCTCGGAGCAGCAGCTTTTCGCGCTCGCGGAAAAGGGCCAATTCGAAGGCGGATTCCAGTCCTTCGGCGCCTCCATCGGCCAGTCGATCCAGATGATCGACGCCGCCTTCCACCGGGGCGGGCTCTCCGGCGTCTCTACCGGTCTTACCGATCTCGACAGCAAGCTTGGCGGCCTGCACCGCTCGGACCTCATCATTCTGGCCGGCCGGCCGTCGATGGGAAAGACCGCGCTCGCCACCATACTCGCCTTCAACGCGGCGAAGCGTCACCTCGACAGCAAGGGCGAGGAAGGCGCCGTCGTCGGCTTCTTCAGCCTCGAAATGTCGGCCGAGCAGCTGGCGACGCGCATTCTCGCGGAGCAGACCGAGTTGTCCTCGGCCAAGCTCCGCCGAGGCGAGATCGATGACGACGATTTCGCCAGCAAGTTGGTGCCGGCGAGCCAGCTCCTGTCCAAGATACCGCTTTTTATCGACGACACCGGCGCCCTCAGCGTCTCGGCCTTGCGCACACGGGCGCGGCGCTTGAAGCGCCTGCACGACGTCGGGCTGATCGTCGTCGACTATCTGCAGTTGATGCGGGGCTCGAGTCTTCGCGCCAGCGACAACCGGGTGCAGGAGATTTCCGAAATCACCCAGGCGCTGAAGGCCCTCGCCAAGGACCTCGACGTGCCGATTATCGCGCTGTCGCAGCTGAGCCGCGCCGTCGAGCAGCGCGACGACAAGCGGCCGCAACTCGCGGATCTGCGCGAATCGGGCGCCATCGAGCAGGATTCCGACGTGGTGATGTTCGTCTACCGCGAGGAATATTATAAGCGTCGCCAGGAGCCGCGGATCGATTCCGCCGAGCACGCGAAGTGGCAGGCGGAGATGGAGAGCATCCACAACATCGCTGAGGTGGTCATCGGCAAGCAGCGCCACGGCCCGATCGGCAAGGGGGAACTCTATTTCGAGCCCGAGTTCACCCGCTTTCGCGATCTGATGCCGGAGGAACGGCTTCCGCCGCCGCTTTGATGGCGCGAGCGCCCTATCCCCCCGCCGTCGCGCCCGACGCCGCGCCAGAGGCCTCTCGCGGCCTTGCCGGTGGCGATTGCCGCTTGATCGTCGACCTCGGCCGCATCGCGGCCAATTGGCGGCGGCTGCAAAAGGAGGCCGGCGCCGCCACCTGCGCCGCCGTGGTCAAGGCCGATGCCTATGGCCTTGGCATGGCTAATATCGCCCCCGCCCTCGCCGCTGCCGGCTGCACCACCTTCTTCGTCGCCCATCTCGCCGAGGGCCTGGCGCTGCGTCGGGTCCTGCCGACGGCCGAAATCTATCTCCTGCACGGTCTCACGCCGGGCGCCGAGGCGCGCACCGCCGGGGCCAGGCTGATCCCGATCCTGCACCGCCGGGACGATGTCTTGGCCATGGCGAATTTCGGCCGCCACGTAGGCCCGGTATCGGTCGGGCTTCAGATTGACACCGGCATGACCCGGCTCGGTCTCGAGCCGGCGGCGGCCCTTGGCCTCACGGCGGCGGACGTCGCGGGCCTCGAGATCAAGCTGGTTATGAGCCATCTCGCTTGCGGCGATGAACCCGAACACGGGAAAAACCCCGAGCAGCGCCAGGCCTTCGCCGCACTGCTGCCGCAGTTGCTGCCCACTCTGCCGCGGAAAGTCGCCTCGCTCGCCGCCTCGCACGGCATCTTTCTTGGCCCCGAATATCACTTCGACATGGTCCGCCCAGGCGTCGCGCTCTATGGCGCGAACCCCCATCCCGGGCACCCGAATCCGATGGCCGAAGTCGTCCGTCTGCAAGGAAAAATCCTGCAAATCCGCCACGTTGACACGCCTCGGACCGTTGGCTATGGTGCCACCCATCGTTTGAATGGTCCGACCCGCATCGCCACGGTCTCGATTGGTTACGCCGATGGCTACCCCAGAGCGCTCAGCAACCGCGGTTTTGCCTATTTCGGCACGATGAAAGCGCCGGTAGTGGGACGGGTATCGATGGACCTCCTGACAGTGGATGTTACCGCGCTGCCGGCGGCCGCGACCCTGCCCGGAACCTTTGTCGACGTCATTGGTGGCGGCGGCGATGCCGCCCTCGATCGCGTCGCCGCCATGATCGACACCGTTCCCCACAATATCCTGACCGGCCTCGGGCAGCGTCCCGAGCGGATTTACCTCGGTTGTACCGAATGACCAATCCCGTCGCTCTGATCGGCCGCATCTTCCTCGATTTTCTGGCTGCGGCGGGCCGGCTCTCGATCTTCGCCTATAACGGCATCCGCTACGCCTTCGTGCCGCCCTACTATCCGCGGGCCATCGGCCGCCAGATGCTGACGATCGGCTATTTTTCCTTACCCGTCGTAGGACTAACCGCGCTCTTCACCGGCATGGTCCTGGCGCTGCAGATATATATCGGGAGTTCCCGCTTCAACGCCGAAAGCGCGGTTGCCTCCATCGTCGTCATCGGCATCACGCGCGAACTGGGCCCGGTCTTGGCCGGTTTGATCGTGGCCGGCCGCGTCAGCGCCGCCATGGCCGCCGAGATCGGCACCATGCGGGTGACCGAGCAGATCGACGCCCTCATCACGCTCTCGACCAACCCGTTCAAATACCTGATGGCACCGCGGCTCATCGCCGGCGTTACCATGCTGCCGCTACTGGTTGCGGTCGCCGACGTGATCGGCGTCTTCGGCGGCTATCTCGTCGGCACCCGGACCTTGGGCTTCAACCCCGCCGCCTATCTTCAGAACACCTTCGACTATCTGCATACCGAGGACGTGGTGTCCGGCCTGGTCAAAGCGGCGGTCTTCGGCTTCATCATCGCGCTGATGGGCGCCTACCAGGGCTACTTCTCCAAGGGTGGCGCGCAGGGCGTCGGCCGCGCCGCGACCAATGCCGTCGTCACCGCCTCGATCCTGATCCTCACCACGGACTATTTCATCACCAAGCTCTTTTTCGCCCGATGACTGCCGTGCCGAAAATCGAACTGCGCGGCGTGTACAAGGGCTTCGGCAGCAAGAAGGTGCTGGATGGCATCGATCTTTCGGTCAACGCCGGTGAATCGGTTGTCGTCATCGGCGGCTCGGGTACCGGCAAGTCGGTGATGCTGAAGTCGATTCTCGGTCTGCTCCGCCCTGAGCGCGGCAGCATTCTGGTCGACGGCGAGGAGGTCGTCGGTATCCGCGGCAACGCCCGCGAGCGGGTCTTGCGCAAATTCGGCATGCTGTTCCAGGGCTCGGCCCTGTTCGACAGCCTCACGGTGTGGGAGAATGTGGCGTTCGGGTTGATTTATGGACAGGGCATGCCGCGACCCAAGGCCAAGGAAGTGGCGCTGACCAAGCTCGCCGAGGTCGGTCTCGGCGCCGATGTTGGCGAGCTCAACCCGGCGGAACTCTCGGGCGGCATGCAAAAGCGCGTCGCCCTCGCCCGCGCCATCGCCGCCGAACCCGAAATCATCTTCTTCGACGAGCCGACCACCGGACTCGATCCGATCATGGGCGACGTCATCAACGAGCTCATCGTTTCCTCGGTCAAGAAGCTCGGCGTCACGACGCTGTCGATCACCCACGACATGGCCTCGGCGCGCAAGATCGCCGACCGCATCGCGATGATCTTCGAGGGCAAGATCATCTGGCAAGGGCCGGCATCGGCCATCGAAAACTCCGGCAACGCCTACGTCGATCAGTTCATCCACGGTCGCGCCGAAGGGCCCATCCGGATGCAGGTCCGGCGGCCTTGAGCGGCGCCGGGAGCGAAAGCTGACATGGCCAGGTCGCAGGACCGTTATGTTTGCCAAGGCTGCGGCGCCGTCTACGCCAAATGGCAGGGCCGCTGCGAGGAATGCGGCGGTTGGAACTCGGTGGTCGAGGAAACCGCCAAGACGTCGCTTTCGAAAGCCCTCGGCGGCCGCCGCGGTCGCAAGCTCGAATTCGTCTCGCTGCAAGGCACGGCCTGCGCGGATCATCGCCTCGCTACCGGCATCGCCGAACTCGACCGCGTCCTCGGCGGCGGCATGGTTCCCGGCTCCGCCATCCTGATCGGCGGCGATCCCGGCATCGGCAAGTCGACGCTGCTGCTGCAGACCGTGGGCGCGCTGGCGAAAGGCGGCGCCGATTGCATCTATATCTCGGGCGAGGAGGCGGCAGATCAGATTGCCATGCGCGGCCGCCGCGTCGGCATGAACGAGGAAAAGGTGCGCTTCGCCGCCGCCAGCGATCTTCGCGACATTCTGGCCTCGCTCGCCGCCGCCGGCCCGATCCACGCGGTGGTGATCGATTCGATCCAGACCCTTCACTCCGATACGCTCGATTCGGCGCCGGGCACAGTGGCGCAGGTGCGGACCGCGGCGCAGGAGCTTGTCGCCTACGCCAAGCGGAGCGGCGCCGCCGTCTTCCTGGTCGGCCATGTCACCAAGGACGGCCAGATCGCCGGCCCGCGTGTGGTCGAGCACATGGTCGACACGGTGCTGTATTTCGAAGGCGACCGCAGCCATCGCTTCCGCATCCTGCGGGTGGTGAAAAATCGCTTCGGCGCCACCGACGAGATCGGCGTCTTCGCCATGACCGAAGGCGGCCTGGCCGAAATCGCCAATCCCTCGGCGCTGTTTCTCGGCCAGGGCAACGCGCGCGCCAGCGGCGCCGCGGTTTTCGCCGGCATCGAGGGCAGCCGGCCGCTTCTGGTCGAGATTCAGGCCCTGGTCGCGGCCTCGTCCTTCGCCACACCGCGCCGCGCCGTGGTCGGCTGGGACAGCGGCCGGCTCGCCATGATCCTCGCGGTCCTCGACGCCCGCTGCGGCATGACGCTTTCGGGCCGCGACGTTTATCTCAACGTCGCGGGCGGACTTCGGGTCAACGAACCGGCGGCGGATCTCGCCGCCGCGGCGGCCCTGCTTTCGTCCTTGGCCAACGAGCCGCTGCCCGAAGACGCCGTCGTCTTCGGCGAGATCAGCCTCGCCGGCGAGGTGCGGCCGGTCGCCCATACCGAGGCGCGGATCAAGGAAGCGGCCAAGCTCGGCTTCACCCAGGCGCTGATCCCCTTCGGCAGCGGTCTCCGCAACCCGCCGCTCCGGCTCACCGAGATGGAACGGCTCTCGGATCTCCTGGCGCTGTTCCCGCCGGTCGAAAAGCGGGTCCAGGCATGACGACGTCCTCGATCTGGCTGCCGGTGAACCCGCTCGATCTCGCGATTCTGGCCATCGTGCTGGTGTCGGCGATTTTCGCCTATTTCCGCGGCTTCGTACGCGAGGTTCTGGCGGTCATGGGGTGGCTCGGCGCGATCGTCGCCACGCTTTATCTGTTCCAGCCGCTGTCGCCCTTCGCCCGCCGCTACATCCACTCGGAATTGATCGCCGATCTCGCCACCGGCGTCACCGTCTTCATCATCTCCCTGGTCATTCTGTCGTTGATGAGCCAGAGCCTCTCGGACAAGGTGCAGCGCAGTCGCCTCAGTTCGGTCGACCGCATCCTCGGCTTCTTCTTCGGCGTCGCGCGCGGCGTGGTCGTGATCCTGATCGCCTATCTTCTCGCCGCCACTATCGTCCCGCCGGCCGAGCAACCGGCCTGGGTGCGCCAGGCGAAGCTGGTGCCGTTGGTTCGCGAAGGCGGCGTCCTCGTGGTCCGCATGCTGCCCGGGATCAAGGCCATCCAGAAGGACACCTTCGGCCGCGAATCGGCCTTGACAACACCGGACTTAGGGCCATCTTCCCAGTCGAAGGCAGCGACGCCGCCGGCCTACAAAGGCGCCGAGCGCCGGGCTCTCGACAATTTGATCCTGAATAGCGGGAGCCATTGACCTTGAATAGCGGGGACCAATGAAGGCGCTGCAGTTCACCACCGACCCGCTGGCCGGCGACAAGCTGCATGAAGAATGCGGCATTTTCGGCATTTTCGGCCATCCGGACGCTGCCGCCCATACCGTCCTCGGCCTGCACGCTCTGCAGCACCGCGGCCAGGAAGCGGCCGGAATCGTCACCATCGACGGCCGTCACTTCAACAGCCACCGCGGCGTCGGGCATGTCGGCCCGATCTTCGGCGCCGAGACCGTGATGAGCAAGCTGCCCGGCATCTCGGCGATCGGCCATGTACGCTACTCCACCACCGGCGAAACGGTGCTTCGCAACGTTCAGCCTATTTTCGCCGAGCTGGTCGGCGGCGGCCTCGCCATCGCCCATAACGGCAACCTGACCAATGCCTATGCGCTGCGCCGCGATCTCGTTGGCCGCGGCTGCATCTTCCAGTCCACCATGGATACCGAGGTGATCATCCACCTCATCGCGACCAGTACCCGCCACGGCATCGTCGAGCGGCTGGTCGACGCGCTGCGCCAGGTTCAGGGTGCCTATTCGCTGGTCGCCCTGACCGAAACTGCGCTGATCGGCGTGCGCGATCCCTATGGCGTGCGGCCGCTGGTGCTCGGCTCGCTCAAAGGCGTGCCGATCCTGGCCTCCGAAACCTGCGCGCTCGATATCATCGGGGCCGATTTCGTGCGCGACGTCGAGCCCGGCGAGATCATCGTCATCGACGCCGAAGGCATCACCAGCCACCACCCCTTCCCGCCGAACCACCCCCGCTTCTGCGTCTTCGAGTACATCTATTTCGCCCGCCCCGACTCGCTGGTCGAGGGCCGCAGCGTCTACGAAGCCCGCAAGCGGATCGGCTACGAGCTGGCGCGCGAACACCCGGTCGCCGCCGACGTGATCGTGCCGGTGCCCGATTCCGGCGTCCCGGCGGCGATTGGCTACTCGCGGGAAAGTGGCATTCCCTTCGAGTTCGGCATCATCCGCAACCACTATGTCGGCCGCACCTTCATCGAGCCCGAGGACCAGATCCGCCATCTCGGCGTGCGCCTCAAGCACAACGCCAATCGCGTCTATCTCGAAGGCCGGCGGGTGATCCTGGTCGACGATTCGATCGTGCGCGGCACCACCTCGACCAAGATCGTCTCCATGGTGCGCGAGGCCGGCGCCCGCGAAGTCCATATGCGGATCGCGAGCCCGCCCACCACCCACTCCTGCTTCTACGGCGTCGATACGCCCGACCGCGACGACCTTCTCGCCGCGCACCACGATGTCGAGAGCATGCGTCGTGCCATCGGGGTCGACAGCCTGGCCTTCATCTCCCTCGACGCGCTCTATCGGGCCATGGGCGAGCCTGGCCGCGACGGCCTCGGCCGGCGCTTCTGCGATGCCTGCTTCTCCGGGGAGTATCCGATTCCCCTGATCGATCACGAGAAGGGCCGGCCAAACGGCCAGCTTTCGCTCCTGACCGAACACGCCTAGCCCCCCGACAGGCCGCGCGCGGCCTGTCGCAAGCCCAAGCTTTAAGGATCTCGCCTGTGTCCGGTTCTCCGTCCCGTCGCCTTGAAGGCCGCATCGCCCTCGTGACCGGCGCCTCGCGCGGCATCGGCGCCGCCGTGGCGCGGCGCTTCGCCGCCGAGGGCGCCCATCTCATCCTCGTCGCCCGCACCGTCGGCGGCCTCGAGGAAATCGACGACGAGATCCGCAGCACCGGCGGCAGCGCCACCCTGGTGCCGATGGACCTCGGCGAAACCGAAAAGATCGATACCCTGGCGGCACCGCTGCTGGACCGCTTCGGACGCCTGGACATTCTCGTCGGCAACGCCGCCATGCTCGGGCGCCTAACGCCAATTCAGCTTTATCCGCCAGACCTTTGGGAGAAAGTCTTCAACCTGAACGTGACGGCGAACTGGCGCCTGATCCGGGCCGTCGACCCGCTGCTCCGGCGATCACCCGCGGGCCGCGCGCTGTTCGTGACCTCGGGCATCACGCGGCGCTTCGTGCCCTATTGGGGCGCCTATGCGGCAAGCAAGGCGGCGCTCGAATCGCTCGCCATGACCTATGCCGCCGAGACCGTGAATACCAACGTCCGGGTCAATGTGATCAACCCCGGCCCGACCCGCACCGCGATGCGGCTGCAGGCCTTCCCGGGCGAGGACAAGGACAAGCTGAAACCGCCCGAGGCCGCGACCGAAGCCTTCGTCGCCTTGGCGGAAGCGAGCTCGACCGTGCATGGCCAATGGGTCGCGGCGGACAACGGGCCGGCCGAGCCGAGCCGCGGCTAGAGCCTTTAGCCGCCGCCCGAGCCGAGACCAAATCTTCTTATATTTCAGTCTAATATATAAAGAAACTTATACTCCGATGAAAGCCCCGCGAAGCCACCGCACGATGGCTTCGCGCTGCCAGCGCCGGCGTTATTCCTCGACGTAGGGGTTTTCGCCTTTGCGCAAATGAAAACGGATCGGCACGCCCGGAAGGTCGAAGGTCTCGCGCAAACCGTTCGCGAGATAGCGCAAATAGGCCGCCGGCAGCGCCTCGACGTGATTGGCGAAAATCGCGATGGTCGGCGGCCGCGCCTTGACCTGCACCGCATAGCGGAGACGGAGCCGGCGGCCCGCCACCGCCGGCGGCGGATGGTTCTCGACCGCCGCGGCAAGCCAACGGTTGAGCCGCGACGTCGGCACTCGGCGATTCCAGCGCTCGAAGGCCTGCAGCACCGCCGGCATCAGGCGCTCGACGTGCCAGCTGGTCAGGCCCGAGAGCGGCACGATGGCGAGCCCCCGCACCTGCGGCAGGCTTTTTTCCAGGCGCTCTTGCAGCGCCGCCAAGGCCCGCGCACGGTCGGCGACGAGGTCCCATTTGTTGACCGCAAGCACCACCGCCCGGCCTTCCTCGATCGCGCGGCCTGCAATCGCGAGGTCCTGCTTCTCCATCGGCCGCGTGCCGTCGATGACGATGACGACAACCTCGGCATAATCGATCGTGCGCCGGGTGTCTGCCGCGGCGAACCTCTCGATCCGGTCGTGAACCTTGGCCTGGCGGCGCAGGCCAGCGGTGTCGACAAGGCGAACGCCGCGGCCCTTGTAACGCCAGTCCACGGCAATCGAATCGCGCGTCAGGCCGGGCTCGGGCCCGACCAGAAGCCGCTCCGAACCGACCAGGCGGTTCACCAGGGTCGATTTGCCGACGTTCGGCCGGCCGACGATGGCCAATTGGATCGGGCCCTCGGACACTGCAGCTTCGGTTTCCGCCGCGGCCGGCGCTTGCGCTTCGGCTGGGAGCTTTTCGCGCAAGGCCTGATAGAGATCGGCCAAGCCCTCGCCATGGGCGGCCGAAATCGGCACCGCCTCGCCGAGCCCGAGGCTGAAGGCGTCGGCCAGGCCGGACTCGCCGAGGCGACCTTCGTATTTGTTGGCGACCAGGATCACCGGCCGCCCACTTTTCCGCAGCCAGCGCGCGAAATGCTGATCGAGCGGGGTAACCCCGCTGCGGGCGTCGACGACGAACAGCGTGACGTCGGCCTCGTGGACCGCCGCTTCGCTCTGCTGACGGATGCGGGCCGCGATGCTCTTGTCCGGCCCTTCCTCAAGCCCGCCGGTATCGACGACGCGAAATTTCAGCGATCCTAGCCGCGCCGCCCCCTCGCGGCGGTCGCGCGTCACACCCGGCTGATCGTCGACCAGCGCCAAGCGTCGGCCGATGAGCCGGTTGAACAAGGTCGACTTGCCCACATTGGGCCGGCCGACGATAGCGACAGTCCATGCCAAGGGAGCGACCGTCCGTGTCACTGAAGAGCGATGAGCGTCGCGTTGTTGGTCAGAATATAGAGCGTCTTGTTCGCCACCACCGGCGGTAGAGACGCCGAACCGGATAACTTCATCTCGCCCAATAGTTCCCCAGTATAAGGCGAGAGAACAACCGCATACCCGTAATTTGAAACGAGAATCAACCGATTGCCGGCAAGCAGCGGCCCGCGCCAGACGATCAGCCCCGTCTTGTCCTTGGCGTCCAGGTACCGGGAGAGCTGGGTGTTCCACTTGATCCGCCCGTCGGCGGCGGAGACGCAGAGCACCTCGCCTTTCGTGGTTACCACATAGACGAATTCGCCCGCCGCCCAGGGTGTCTGAACCCCGGAAACGTCCTTGACCCAGATGCGCTCGCCGGTCTGTAGATCAACCGAGGCCATGATCCCGGCATGGCTGATCGCAAAGATGCGGCCGCGGTCGATCACCGGCTCGCCATCGATGTCGGTAATGGTGCCGACGGCGCTCGATCGTTGCGGACGAACCAGCGGCGTGGTCCACAAGACGCTGCCGTCGTCGGCCCGCAGCGCCACCAGATCGCCTGACGAGAACGCCGCGACGACAACGCCGTCCGCCACCGCCGGACTGGCGCCCCCCACCATCACCGCAGGTTCCGGCACCCCGATATAGCTCCACAGCACCTTGCCGTCCTTGGCCGAAAAGGCATAGAGCTGGTTATCGTTGGTGATCGCGTAGACGCGGGCGCCATCGACGGTCGGCCCGGAGCGGAAGGGAATGCCCGCCGTATAGTGCCAGAGTACCTTCCCCGTCTTCGCTGAAATTGCGAAGACTTGCCCGTAAGCCGTTGTCGCATAAATAGTCCCGTACGAGTACGCCAAACCGCCGCCGACCACGCCGCTCTGCATCCGCGCGGGCTTGAGATCGATCCGCCAGAGGTGGTGCCCCGATTTGGCGTCGATGGCGTCGACATCGGAATAGGCGTCCATGGTATAGACGCGGCCGCCGCCGACCACCGGCTCGGCGAACAGCCCGGTATTTCCATAGCCGGCCTCACCGACCGAGGTGCGCCAGATCTCGTGTGGCGTTGGCCCGAGCGCCAAATGATACATGGCATGACTCGGGTAGCCGCCGGTTTCCGGCCAGGTCGGGTTGACGTAGGGAACCGGCAGCAGCACCGGCGCCGATGCCAGGGTCGGATCGGGCTTGAGCGTCGTCTCGCTGGCGAGGATCGGCACCCGCTTGCCCGGCAGCGGAATCTTGTTCGAGGTGCCGAAATAGCTCGGAAACAGGCTGCAACCCGAAAGCAGGCCCGAGACAAGGCACAGCGCCAACGCAAAACCCGACCGACGAAGCATTTACTTCGCCTCGGTCAAGGCCGCATGCATCCCCGCCGCCCGCTCGCGGAGGCCGACCGGCGCCTGCAAATCATTGGCGAGAGCGCCGAAATCGCGCGCCGCCGCCTTCTTGTCGCCGGCTTTCAGCTCCAGGACCGCCATCAACTCGCGCGCCGAAAAGCGCCACGGATCGTCCTTTTGCAGCAATGGCCGAAGCTCGGCTTCAAGCGCCTTGGGCTTGGCGCTGTCGGCACGGTTCAGCACCGAGAGGTACCGGGCGAGGTCGCGGTAACGGGCTTCGACCGAGGAATCCTGGGCCAGCCGGTCATAGGCCGCGATCGCGGCTTTGCGATCGCCGGCCGCGAGATAGGCGCCGGCCGCGCGCAATCCGGCCAGAACCCGATAGCCGCCATCGCCATCGGCCGCGATCTTAGCGAAGGCCGCCGCGGCGGCCGCCGGCTTGCCGGCTTGCGCCAGACTCGCCGCCGCCGCGTAAAGGACGCTGTCCTGGGCGATCTGATGGCTGCGGTAGCGCTGCCAGCCCGTCCAACCGGCGGCGAGGGCGACGATAAGAACGCCGGCCGCAATAAGATAGACGCCGTAGCGCTTCCACAGCTTCTCCAGCCGCTCGCGGCGAATGTCCTCCTCGATTTCACGGATAAAATCGGTCACCGATCACTCCACATGCGCCCTGGGGCGGCGGCGCCCGCCACCTGCCGGGCTCAAGCCACCGGGAACGGGCCGGCGAAAAATCGGCCGCTACCATAGCCTGCGGTTTGCCGGACCGCAAACCCTAGAGCGGGCGAAAGAGCGCCGGCGATCAAGGCCGGAAAAGAACCACAAAACCGAGCTCAAGGACTGGCGCCGGCCGCCGCGCTCTGCTATAACCCGGCTCCTTCGAAGATCCCCCTGATCCCCGGTAGCTCAGGTGGTAGAGCAGGTGGCTGTTAACCACCGCGTCGCTGGTTCGAGTCCGGCCCGGGGAGCCAGTTTCCGCAACGGGCCGGATCGTCCCGAAGACCATCCGGCCCGCTGCGTCATTCCCGATCAAGTTGTCCGCGAACGGCGCGCCGAATCGGCGACCGCGCTCAGGATGCCGCGGCCTTGAGAATCCCCGGTATCCGCTCGTAGCTCTCGGCCCAGGGTCGCACCGTCTCGAAAGCGCGGGCGGCGCGCAGTACCAGCGCGTCGTCGTACATCGGCCCAACGATCTGCAGCCCGACCGGCAATCCGGCCTTGGTGAAGCCGCAAGGCACCGTCGCCGCCGGCTGCTGGCTCAGGTTGAAGGGGTAGCTGAAGGGCGTCCAGACCGGCCAGGACTCCTCCGGCTCGCCAAGCGCCTCGGGCGCGATCAGGCCGGCGGTAAATGCCGGGATCGGCAAGGTCGGGGTAAGCAGGATGGGATAATCGGCACTGAACTTCTTGAGCCGCGCGCCGAACACGCCGCGCGCCTGCATGGCCTTGAAGTAATCGTCGATGGTGATCGCCTCCGCCGCCGCGGCCAGGTTGCGCAGACCCGGATCGACCAGCGGGCGCGAAGCTTCCGGCACCGCCCGCACCACCTGCCGGGCGCCGGCCCACCAATGGGTGCGGAAGATTTCGGGGGCATCGGCGATCTCGGGATCGACCTCCTCCACCCGGGCGCCGAGCTCGGCGAAGACCTTGGCCGCGGCGCGCACCAGGGCGGCGACCTCGGCATCCACCGGAATGCCGTTGCTCTTCAGGCTGACGGCGACGCGGAGACCGGCGACGCCCGCCTCGAGACCGGCGGTGAAATCGCGCCCGTCGGCCGGCAGGGCCAGCCAATCGCGCCAGTCGGGCGCCGAGATCGCGTTCAGCATCAGCGCCGCGTCGGTCACCGTGCGGGTCATCGGGCCGACATGGGCGAGCGTGCCAAAAATGCTCGGCGGCCAGGCCGGCACCCGGCCGTAGCTAGGCTTCAGGCCGAAAATACCGGTGAACCCCGCCGGGATGCGGATCGAACCGCCGCCGTCGGTGCCGACCGCAAGCGCCCCCATGCCGCAAGCGACGGCGACCGCAGCGCCGCCCGACGAGCCGCCCGGCGTCTTGGCCGGATCGAAGGGATTGCGTGTGATCCCGGTCAGCGGATTATCGGTGACGCCCTTCCAACCGAATTCCGGCGTCGTGGTCTTTCCCAACGCGATGGCGCCCTGTTCCTTCAGCCGGGCGGTAATCGGCGCGTCGTCGGTCCACGGCTGGTCCGCCGCCACCGTTTTCGAGCCGCGCAGCGTCGGCCAGCCCTTGGTCAGGATCAAGTCCTTGATCGACACCGGCACGCCGTCGAGCGCGCCTTGCGGCCGGCCCTTGGCCCAGCGCGCCTCCGATTCCCGCGCCGCCTTCAGGGCGCCGGCCTCATCGACCAGGCAGTAGGCATTGACGACGCCATTCTCGGCAGCGATGCGCCGCAGGCAGGCCTCAATCACCGCGACCGGCGAGACTTGTTTGGCGCGGTAAAGGGCGAGCAGGTCGCTGGCAGCGGCCAAGGAAAGATCATCGGTCATGGCGAACGGGTCCCTGCGGTTTCTCTTGCAGTCGGGACTATAGCCCGGCGTGGGTGCGATCGCGAAGGCCGAAGGGCAATGACGGCCGCAGGCGCGGCGTTGGCAAGCGCCGGAACTTTCCTCTAAGCTCGGGCCATGGCAAGCGACGCGACAGGAAACGGCAGCGCCGTCGTGCTCGGCGTCGGCCCCGGGCTCGGGGCCGCCCTGGTCGGGCGCTTCGCCGCTGGCGGTCTCGCCGTCGCGGCGGCGGCGCGGCGCGCGGCGGAAGTCGAAAGGATCGCAGGGGCCTGCCGCGCCGATGGGCGACGCATTCACGCCTATGGCGTCGACGCCCGCGACGAAGACGCGGTGGCGGGGCCGCTCGGACGGGGGGAGGCCGCTCTCGGCCCGGTCCGGCCCGCGGTCTATAACGCCGCGAGCTTTCCCCGCGCCAGCATTCTCGATCTCACCGCGGACCAATATCGCGGCGCTTGGGAAACCTGCTGCTTTGGCGGCTTCCTGTTCGGCCGCGAGGCGGCCAAGCGCATGGCGCCGCGGGGCACGGGCACTATCCTGTTCACCGGCGCCACCGCCTCGCTTCGCGGCGGCGCGCAGTTCGCGGCTTTCGCCAGCGGCAAATTCGCGCTCCGCGCCCTGGCCCAGAGCATGGCGCGGGAGTTGCAGCCGAAGGGCCTCCATATCGCCCATGTCGTGATCGACGGCGGCATCGACACCGCGCGCGGCCGCGCCGCCTATCCGGAGCGCTTCAAGGACCTGCCGAAGGACGCCTTCCTTGCCCCAGAGGCCATCGCGGAAGCCTATTGGCAGCTCCACCAGCAACCGAAAAGCGCCTGGAGCCACGAGATCGACTTGAGGCCTTGGGTCGAGAAGTTCTGAGTTCGCCGGCCGCCGAGCGACCCCGCGGACGCTGGACGGGCGGCCTGCAAAACGCTAAATAGCGGACCGTCCGAAATTCTGGGCCGGCGCGCGAGATGGTTTTTGCGTTCGGTCGGCGCGATACGGAGAAGTAATGCAGACTGGCGACGACATTCGTAGGGCGTTTCTCGACTATTTCGCCGGACACGGCCATACCGTGCTTCCCTCGAGCCCGCTCGTGCCGCGCAACGACCCGACGTTGCTCTTCACCAACGCGGGCATGGTACAGTTCAAGAACGTCTTCACCGGTGCCGAAACGCGCCCCTATAGCCAGGCCACGACCAGCCAGAAGTGCCTGCGCGCCGGCGGCAAGCACAACGATCTCGACAACGTGGGCTATACCGCCCGCCACCACACCTTCTTCGAGATGCTGGGCAATTTCTCATTCGGCGACTACTTCAAGGAGCGCGCGATCGAGCTCGCCTGGGGCCTTGTCGCCAAGGAGCTCGGCCTCGCCCAGGACCGCCTCTGGGTGACCGTCTATCACGACGACGACGAGGCCTTCGGCCTGTGGCGGCGGATTTCCGGCTTGCCGGAATCCCGCATCGTCCGCATCACGACCAGCGACAATTTCTGGGCCATGGGCGATACCGGGCCCTGCGGCCCCTGCTCCGAGATCTTCTACGATCACGGCCCGACGCTCCAAGGCGGGCCGCCCGGGTCGCCCGACGCCGACGGCGACCGCTATGTCGAGATCTGGAACCTGGTCTTCATGCAATACGACCAGCGCTCGAAATCCGAGCGCATCGCGCTGCCGAAGCCGTCCATCGACACCGGCATGGGGCTCGAACGCATCACCGCCGTATTGCAGGGCAAGCACGACAATTACGACACCGATCTGTTGCGCAACCTGATCGAGGCCTCGGCGCAAGCGACCCGCACCGACCCGGACGGGCCGGCCCGCGTCTCGCACCGGGTCATCGCCGATCATCTGCGTGCCATGGGCTTTCTCGTCGCCGACGGCGTCTTGCCCTCGAACGACGGCCGCGGCTATGTCCTGCGCCGTATCATGCGGCGCGCCATGCGCCACGCGCATCTTATCGGCTGCGAGGAGCCGGTGCTCTATCGCCTGGTGCCCGATCTGGTCGGCAGCATGGGACGCACCTACCCGGAACTGGTGCGCGCCAAAGAACTCGTCGTCGAGACCGTCCGCCTTGAGGAAACCCGCTTCCACCAGACCTTGGCCCGCGGCCTCAAGATCCTCGACGAGGAAGTGGCGAAACTGGGCGGCGGCGCGCCGCTCCCCGGCGAGGTCGCGTTCCGGCTCTACGACACCTATGGCTTCCCCATCGACCTGACCCAGGACGCACTCCGCGGCCGCGGCCACGAGGTCGATTACGACGGCTTCAACGCGCTGATGGCACGCCAGCGGGCCGAAGCGCGCAAGGCTTGGGCCGGCTCCGGCGAAGCGGCGACCGAAACGGTCTGGTTCGAGATCCGCCAAGACGTCGGCGCCACCGAATTCCTCGGCTACGACAGCGGCCGCGCGGCGGCGGAAATCCAGGCCCTCGTCGTCGACGGCAAGCGCGTCGAGCGCGCCGAGACCGGTGCCAAGGTCGCCGTCGTCGTCAACCAAACCTCCTTTTACGGCGAATCCGGCGGCCAGATGGGCGATACCGGCACCATCCGCGGCGCCGGCGGCGCCGTGATCGAAGTCCAGGACACGGCCAAGAAGCTTGGCGATCTCTATGTCCACCACGGCGTGGTCGGCAACGGCCGGATCGCGGTTGGCGAAACGGTCGAGCTCGAGATCGACAACGCTAGGCGGACGCGGCTTCGCGCCAACCACTCCGCGACCCATCTTCTGCATGCCGCGCTCCGGCGCGCCTTCGGCTCGCACGTGACGCAGAAGGGCTCGCTCGTCGCCCCCGAGCGGCTGCGCTTCGACTTTTCGCACCCCAAACCCTTGAGCGAGGCGGAAATCGCCGCCATCGAGGCCGACGTCAACCGCATCGTCCGGCGCAACGCCGGGGTCACCACCCGTCTGATGACGCCGGCGGAGGCGATCGATGCCGGCGCGCTCGCGTTGTTCGGCGAAAAATACGGCGACGAGGTTCGCGTCGTCGCCATGGGTAGCGACAGCGATGACGATGCGGCGCCCTATTCCGTCGAGCTTTGCGGCGGCACCCATGCGCGACGCACCGGCGATATCGGCCTATTCAAGATTGCCGCCGAATCGGGCGTCGCCGCCGGCGTCCGCCGTATCGAGGCACTCACCGGCGAAGCGGCCGAGAACTATCTCAATCAGGAGGAACGGCATCTCCGCGCCGCTGCCGCGGCCCTGAAATCGCCCCTCGACGAGGTTCCTGCCCGCATCGCGCTCTTGATCGAGGAACGGCGCAAGCTGGAGCGCCAGTTGAGCGAGGCGAGACGGAGCAAGGCGGCGGGCACAGGCCCGAAGACAAGCGAGATTGGCGGCGTGCGCTATGCGGCGCAACAGCTCGACGGAGTGCCGCCCAAGGACCTTCGTGCCATGGTCGACGGGCTGAAGCAGGAAATCGGCTCGGGCGTGGTGGCGCTGGTGGCGGTGAACGAGGGCAAGGCCGCGCTCGTCGTCGGCGTTACCGAGGACCTGACGGGCCGCCTCAGCGCCGTCGATCTGGTGCGGGCGGGCGCGACGCGCCTCGGCGGCAAGGGCGGCGGCGGCCGGCCCGAATTCGCCCAGGCTGGCGGACCGGACGCGGCCGGCGCCGCGGCCGCACTCGACGCCGTGGAAGCCGCCCTGCACGACATGACCCGGGCAGCCTGATCGGAGAGGCCAGAGGCGGAACGGCATGGGGGAAAGCGCGCGGTTACGCCTCTATCGGGCTCTGGCCTGGCGCGATTCCGGCACCTTGGGGCGGCGGGCGACGTCAAGTTTTCTCGTTGTCACCATCGCCATCGCCGTCTGTAGCGTGATCTTTGGCACGCTGCCGAATCTCCCGCAGATTTGGCAACGGGTCCTCGCCGGTGGGCGCCATTTCTCGCTGATCGTTTTCACGCTCGAATATCTCGCGCGCATCTGGGTCGCGCCCGAGGCGACGCCGGTCGGCCTGGATCGCCCCTGGCGCGGCCGCTGGCGCTACATGATCTCCTTCATCGGCCTCGTCGACCTCCTCACCGTGCTGCCGCGCTATGCCGCTCTCGCGACGCCGATCAACCAGGACGTCCTTTACGTCATCCAGCTTCTCGCCATCCTAAAGCTCATCCGCTACAGCCGCGCGCTGGTCTTGGTCGCTACCGTCTTCCGCAACGAGGCACGGGCGCTGATGGCCTCGCTCATGGTCATGGGTGTGCTGATGATCCTGGTCTCGGGCGTCATGTACGGTATCGAGCGGCACGCGCAGCCGAAGGCCTTCGGCAGCATCCCCTCCGCCATGTGGTGGAGCATCATCACCATGACCACCGTAGGTTACGGCGACGTCATTCCGATCACGCCGATCGGCCGCGTCTTCGGCGGCTTAGTCATGGTTCTCGGAATCATCATGTTCGCGCTTCCCGCCGGTATCCTCGCCACCGGCTTCGCGACGGAAATCCGCCGGCGCGACTTCGTCGTCACGTGGCGCACGGTGGCAGGAGTCCCGCTTTTCGCCCGTCTCGACGCGACCCAGATCGCGGAAATCTCCCGTCTCCTGCGCACCCAGGTGGTGCCGGCGCATCAGGTCGTGGTGCGCCGCGGCGGCCCGGCCGATGCCATGTTCTTCATCATGTCGGGCGAAGTCGAGGTGGACGTCTCGCCCGAGCCGGTGCGCCTTAGCAAGGGCCAGTACTTCGGCGAGATCGCACTTCTCCGCGACACCCGCCGCAGCGCCACTGTCGTCACCCTGAGCGAATGCCAGCTCCTGATTCTGGCCTCGTCCGATTTCCGCAGCCTGATGCAGCGCCTCCCGGATCTCCGCGCCGCCGTGGTGCGCGAAGCGGAACTGCGGATGAAGGGGTCGCACTACGCGAGCCCCTCGGAAGATAACATTTAGAATTTAGGCCAGGCCCCCGAGAACAAGTTCGGCCCGGGCCTTCGCGACCCGGGCCGTGAGCCTTGCCATCTTCCGATCGCGCGACACGCCGCGAGAAACGCGGCCGCTGCGCGCCAAGTCGTGAAAACAGCGCACGGACACGATTTCGGGTCGATCCGACCCAAAATCATCGTGCGCCGGAGCATGAGCCCGAAAAGTGGGTCCACTTTTCGGGTAGGATCATGCTCCTAGTTACGGCAACAGCGCACGGACACGATTTTGGGTCGATCCGACCCAAAATCATCGTGCGCTAAACGACCGCCTTTTGCAGGTTGTCGGCCAACGTCTGCATGAAAGCGTCGGTCGTCAGCCACTTCTGATCCGGCCCGATGAGGATGGCGAGATCCTTGGTCATCGCGCCGCCTTCCACGGTCGAGATCGTCACCCGCTCCAAGGTCTCGGCGAAGCGCTGTAGCTCGGCGTTGCCGTCGAGCTTGGCGCGGTGCTTGAGGCCGCCGGTCCAGGCATAGATCGAGGCGATCGGATTGGTCGAGGTTTCCTTGCCCTGCTGATAGAGGCGGTAATGGCGGGTCACGGTGCCGTGCGCGGCCTCGGCCTCCACCGTCTTGCCGTCCGGGGTCATCAACACGGAAGTCATCAGCCCGAGCGAGCCGAAGCCCTGTGCCACCGTGTCGCTTTGCACGTCGCCGTCGTAGTTCTTGCATGCCCAGACGAAGCGGCCGGTCCATTTCAGCGCCGCTGCCACCATGTCGTCGATCAGGCGATGCTCGTAGGTGACGCCTGCGGCATCGAATTGGCTCTTGAACTCCTTGTCGAAGACCTCCTGAAAGAGATCCTTGAACCGTCCGTCATAGACCTTGAGGATGGTGTTCTTGGTCGAAAGATAAAGTGGCCATTTCCGCGCCAATGCGAAATTCATGCAGGCGCGGGCGAAGCCACGGATTGACTCGTCGAGGTTGTACATCGCGAGCGCCACACCGCTGCCCGGAAAGTTGAAGACCTCGCGCTCGATCGCCTGGCCGCCGTCTTCCGGATCGAAGCGGAGCGTGAGCTTGCCCTTGCCCGGCACGAGGAAGTCGGACGCGCGATATTGATCGCCGTAGGCATGGCGGCCGATGACGATGGGGTCGGTCCAATGCGGCACCAGGCGCGGCACGTTGTGGCAGATGATGGGCTCGCGGAACACCGTGCCGCCGAGGATGTTGCGGATGGTGCCGTTCGGCGACAACCACATCCTCTTCAGGCCGAATTCTTTCACCCGCGCCTCGTCGGGAGTGATGGTCGCGCATTTCACGGCGACCCCGTATTTCAGCGTCGCGTTGGCGGAATCGACGGTGATCTTATCGTCGGTCGCATCGCGGCTCTCTATGCCGAGGTCGTAGTAGTCGATCGGAAGATCGAGATAGGGCAGAATCAACTGCTCCTTGATCGTCTTCCAGATCACCCGCGTCATTTCGTCCCCGTCCATTTCGACGACGGGGTTTTTGACCTTAATTTTTGCCATGAGCACCCTCGAACAGGAGAATATCGAAAACGGCCCCAACCCTAAGCATCGCCGCTCGCGCTGTCAAAGTGGAGGCAGCCAAAGCACCGGGCAAGGCTGGATTTTTCTTATCTTACTTGGATACCGCGGCCTGCAAGGTCGGGATGGCCTGCTCGACCTTCGCCACCACGTGATAAAAGTGCCGGATATCCGCCTTCGCGAACCCTTCCGCCACGACGTGATCGAACAGCCCGAGCAAAGGCCGCCAATAGCCCCCCTCATCGACGATCGCGACCGGCTTCCGGTGCAGCCCAAGCTGGCGCCAAGTGACGACCTCGATCAATTCGTCGAGCGTGCCGAGACCGCCCGGCAGCACCACGAAGCCGTCGCAGAGGTCCGACATGCGTTGCTTGCGCTCATGCATGTCGTGCACCAAGTGCAATTCCCGCACGCCCGTATGGGCGACCTCGCGGGCATGAAGGATGCGCGGGATCACCCCCACCACCGCACCGCCGGCGGCCATCGCGGCGTCGGCGCAAACGCCCATCAACCCGACCCGCCCGCCACCGTAAACCAAGCGGATACCGGCCTCGGCGCAAAGCCGGCCGAAGCGGGCCGCGACATCCCTATACTGCTCGGCGACGCCATTGCTCGCGCCGCAGAACACACAAAGACTAGAAATCATCCTCGTCCGTCCGGATTGCACCCAGACGCCCCTTTACCACTTTATCGCCGACGCGTCTTTTCTTCCGGCACCGGCACCGCGGCGAAACAGGACGTTTTGTCGCAGGTAGCCGGCCGCCGTCTTTCGCGGCGATTGGCAGCCTGCTATGGTGGCACACCAGCGGCCTGCGACGGGCCGCCGCGGGAAAGCGGCGATGAACGATCAACAGGACGGCGCGTCCTCCGCCCCCCGGCGCCGCTCGGCGGCGCGACCTCTGGTTCTTGGCCTGACGATCGCGGTCGTGGCCGCGATCGCCGCCGCGGGCGGCTTCTTTCTAGGGCATGGCGGAAGATTCTCCGCAAGCCCGCAATATCCGGTTCTCGGCCAGGCCCCAAGCTACCAGCTGACCAACCAGCTCGGCCAGACCGTGAACTCGAAGGCGTTCCGCGGCAAGATCCAGATCGTCACCTTTCTCGATCCCTATTGCAGCGACTTCTGCCCGCTGATTGCCGTCCATCTCGCCAATTTCGCCGCCAATTTCCGCGGTTCGCCCTATCGCGGCAAGCTCGTCTTCGTTGCCTTCAACGTCGATCCGTGGCAGACCGGCGTGCCGCAGATGCGAGGCTTTCTCAAGGAGTTCGGCTGGAATCCCGCCGACCCCAAGTTGCAGTTCCTGACCGGCAGCGTGGCCGAAACGATGCGCGTGGTGCGCCAGGGCTTCCATGTCGATTTCGAGCGCGTGCCGAGTGACAACAGCAGCAACGCCCCGGTGCTCGGCACGCCCGGCCATCTTCAGCTCGTGCTCAGCAATCCGCTCGCCGACAAGGCCAAGCCGCGCTACGACATCATCCACAACGACTCGCTCGAGATCGTCGACGGCAAGGGCCGCATCCGCAAAATTTTCAGCGAGGCCGATCGGGTCGACGACCGCCAGTTGATGCAAGCCGTCGACGCGCTGCTGCCGACGACACGCTAGCGCACGACGGTTTGGGGTCGAATCGCCCCAGAATCATGTCCGCGCGCGGTTCCCATGGCCGGGAGCATGATCTTGTCCAAAACGTGGGTTCCGCTTTTCGGCGTCGTTCGTTAGGCCGCCGGCCGGGGGCCCGCGCCCAGCCCCGCCGCGTGTCACACAAGCGGCGGTTGTTGTGTCACGGCCCCCGTCGTATAGTTTCCGGGGAGACGTTTCAGGCAGGAAGCCCCGTGCGCCGCAATACGCTGGTTACACTTCTGGTCGGGCTCATCGTGGCTGCGGCCGTCCTGTATGGGCTTTTCAAGATATCCGGGCTGCCCTCGCTCTGGCCGAGCGCAGGAGAAGCGCCGAAGCTCGCGACCAGCGCAGGCCCGCCGCCTGCCGCGCCGAAGCCCGAAGCCAAGACCGGCACGAAATCCGCCGCGCCGGCAAGCGCCGCGATCGTGCCGAGCTTTGACGTGGTGCGCGTCGCGCGCAACTGCAACGCCGTTATCGCGGGCCGCGCCGCGCCCGGCGCCACGGTCACCGTCAAGGCCGGCGATCAGGTGCTCGGCACGGCCACGACCAATGCCGACGGCTCCTGGGTGCTGGTTCCAACCAAGCCTCTGGAAAGCGGCTCGCGCGCGCTCCGCCTGGTTGAGACCGAGCCCGGGCAGGCCCCGGTCACCTCGCAAGAGGTGGTGGTCGTTTCGGTGCCGAAATGCGGCGGCTCCGAAAAGGCCTTGGCGGTGCTGTCGCCGGGCAACAACCAACCGAGTCGCGTGCTCCAGGGCCCCAACCCGGCGGCGGTCCACAACAAGGGCCTGAGCCTCAACGCGGCGGATTACGACGACCAGGGCAATCTCGCCCTTTCGGGCCAGGCACCGCCCGGCGCCGAGGTCCGGATCTATCTCGACAACCAGCTGATCGGCCGCGCCCTCGCCGATGGCAAGGGCGATTGGCAGCTCGCCTTGAACAAGAAGCTCGCGGCCGGGCTGCATGATCTGCGGATCGATCAGGTAACCCCGAAGGGCAAGGTCGAGGCCCGCATCGAGGTGCCGTTCCAGCGGCCAGCCGCCGCCAGCTTCGGCCATCTCGCCCTCGGCCAAGTCGTGGTCCACACCGGCAACAGCTTATGGCGGATCGCGCGCCGGACCTATGGCCACGGCATCCGCTACACCATCATCTACGAAGCGAACCGCAGCCAGATCCGCAATCCCAACCTGATCTATCCGGGACAGGTGTTCAGGCTTCCGACGCTCTCCGAGGCCAAGAAGCCCGGCGCGGCCTCAGCCAAGACCAGTGGCGGCTGACGCAGCGCCGTCAATCGCCCGGCGCCGCGGCTGCTCTATTTGCCGTCCAGTTCGGGATAGTAGCGGAAGATGCCGTCCCGGTTGAACGGCGTGTGCCGCTCCGAGGCGAGGAAGGCGACGACGCGCGGGCGCGCGCCGACCCGCTCGTGCAGCGCGACGATCCCTGGCTGGCGGCGCTCCAGCCGCGCCGTCGCGTTCGGGAAGGCATAGCGCAGCCCGGAGACGACGTGGAACAGCGACAGATCGGCGTAGCTGAGGCGCCGGCCGCCGAGATAGCCGCCGTTCTGCTGCAGCAGGCCCTCGAAATAGCCGAGATATTTCGGCAGGCTGCGGGCGAGAAAATCGGCGGCGCGCCGTTTCGCTTCCTTCTTTTGCTCCTCGTAGTAAAGACCACTGCCGATCGGGTGATGGGTGTCGTGGATCTCGACCACAAAATCCGCGAGCGTGAGTTGCAGCTGATGCGTCCAAAGCCGGCCGGCCTCGGCCGCCGGCGCAAGCCCGTGCCGCGACCCGAGATACATCAGGATATTCGCGGTCTGCCCGATGACGAGCCGGCCCGCCTTGAGAAACGGCGGCGCGAAGGCGGGATGCGGCGTGCCCTCGCCGCCCATCAGGCGGAACATCTCGGCCGTGCCACGCTCCCGCGCCACGTCGACGTAAGAGCACCCGCCTTCCTCCAGCGCCAGGCGGACGAATTCGCCGCGTCCCGGAATGCCCGGCCAGTAATGGAGCTCGTATTTCATCGCCAAGGCTCCCTTCTCTCTTCCCCGCTTCGGTAGAATTGGCGTCGCGGCCGCCGGCGCGGCCGCTCATGCTTGATTTGAATCAAAGCATCTGCACCACGGCAAGTAAAAACTCGCTTCCGTGGACTCGCGAAAGTCGCGACGCGCCGCGGCGGACCGCCACGGCGCACGGTTCGGGTTCGAAAACAGGTTTGGCGCGTAAAGGGGAACGTCATGAAAAAGATAGTGCTCGCGGCGCTGGTACTTTCCGTCGCGTTCATCCCGCGCGCCTTCGCCGAGCCAAGTTCCGGTTTCTACTGGCGCGGCGACCTCGGCGGCGCGATCGGCGCCCAAGCCACCTTCCGCGATCGCGAGCCCGGCGCGGCCAACTGCTCGCTCTGCGCCCGCGAGATCAAGGGCGGCACGGGGACCTCGGTTCTCTTCGGCGCCGGCATCGGTTATCGCTTCTCGCGCGCGTTCCGCGTCGACTTCACCTTGGACGACATGCCGACCCTGAAGGAAAGCGCCACCGTCGTCGGCGGCACCAGCACGGCATCCGCCGATATCAATTCCCTCGTCGGATTGGCCAACGGCTATCTCGATTTCAGCGGCATTTGGCCCCGCCTGTTCCGTCCCTTCGAGCCCTATTTCACGGCCGGCGTCGGCTTCGCGCGGAACGATATCGGAAACTTCAGCGGCTCGGCTTTCAACGGCACGCTCGGCGGACACGTCGAAACCACCCTCGCCTGGGATCTCGGCGGCGGCATCGCGTTGCCGTTCTCCGATCGCATGACGCTCGACCTCGGCTACCGTTATCTCGATCTCAACACGCTACAGACCGGCACCGCGCTGACCTCCGGCGGCACGACGACGACAGTCACCGCGGACCATGCCATCCTGCACGTGCATTCGGTGATGATGAGCGTGAGATACGCGTTTTAGCCGAGTAGGCTCGCGGAGGCGCGGAGGCGCTGTCCCGGCCGCACGTCGGTCTCCCGATCAGCCATTTTCTGGTGGCCGCGGCCGGGCTCGAACCGGCACTCGGGTTTCCCCAAAGCAGATTTTAAGTCTGCTGCGTATACCAATTTCGCCACGCGGCCCGAAAATGAACGCCTCGAAATCCTGAAACGCGATTGACTCGCAAGCGAACCACGGCCGAATCCCGACCGCCGCAGCTTGCGCCGCACCCTAATCGCCCCGACCGGCGCCGTCCAGAGCCCACCCCGTCAGCATCGTCCCAAGACGCGACCGGCAGCGGGCGCTGGCCGTCGCCGGGGATCGACGGGATCAAAGCCTGTGGCCGGTTGTCTCGCTGCGCCTGCGATGCTATGCCTCGTCGGCTGGTATCCTGAGGGCGCTGCGTCAAGGCGCCCCAGACAACGAGGATGGGAGGACATGAGCGAGCAATTCGACGGCACCATGCCGGTGCAAGAGCGGCATCGCTTCGAAGTCGCGGCGCTCGAAGCCTATCTGACTCGGGCGGTGGAGGGTTTCCGGGGCCCGCTCGTCGTCGAGCAGTTCAAGGGCGGCCAGTCCAATCCCACCTTCCTGCTGACCACCCCGGTCCAGCGCTACGTGCTCCGCCGCAAGCCGCCGGGCAAGCTCCTGCCCTCGGCCCACGCGGTGGACCGCGAATTTCGCGTCATCAGCGCCTTGCAGGATACCGACGTGCCCGTTGCCCGCGCCTACGCGCTCTGCGAGGACGAGACCATCATCGGCACCGCCTTCTATGTCATGGAATATGTCGCCGGCCGGGTGCTGTGGGAGCCGACGCTGCCCGGCTACGACAATGCCGAGCGCACCGCGATCTACGACGAAATGAACCGCGTCATCGCGGCCTTGCACAAGGTCGATTACTCGGCCATCGGCCTCACCGGCTTCGGCCGGCCGGGGAACTACCTCGCGCGCCAGATCGCGCGCTGGAGCAAGCAGTACAAGGCTTCCGAGACCGAGAAGATCGAGGCCATGGAGCGGCTCATGGCGTGGCTTCCGGAAAACATCCCGCCCGAGGAGGAGACCGTTATCGTCCACGGCGACTACCGCCTCGACAACATGATCTTCCACGAGACCGAGCCGCGCGTGCTCGCGGTGCTCGACTGGGAACTTTCGACGCTCGGGCATCCGCTCGCCGATTTCGCCTATCACTGCATGAACTGGCGCCTCGCGCCCGACGAATACCGCGGCCTCGGCGGCGTCGACCTCAAGGCGCTCGGCATCCCGACGGAGGCGGAATATGTTGCCGCCTATTGTCGGCGCACCGGGCGCGAGAGGATCGACAACTGGGACTATTACATCGCCTACAACATGTTCCGCCTGGCGGCCATCCTCCAGGGCATCATGGGGCGGGTCGTGGAGGGAACGGCGGCCAATCCGCGCGCCATCGAATCCGGCAAACGCGCCCGACCGATGGCGGAAGCCGGCTGGCGGCAGGTCGAGAAGATTCTCGCCGGCGCGTGAGCCGGCGCATCGCCCCGCCGCCCGGCTGCATATGCCGGCCGGCGGGAGCGAACGCGAGCGGCGCCTAGTTGTGCTGGCGAAGCTCCAACCGGCCGATCTGGTTGCGGTGAACCTCGTCCGGCCCATCGGCGAGACGCAAGGTCCGCACATGGGCGTAGGCAGCGGCGAGGCCGAAGTCCTCGCTCACCCCGGCCGCGCCGAAGGCCTGGATCGCCCAATCGGTGATCTTGCACGCCATGTTCGGCGCCGCCACCTTGATCATGGCGATTTCCTTGCGCGCCGCCTTGTTGCCGACCGTATCCATCATATAGGCGGCCTTGAGCACGAGGAGCCGGGTCTGCTCGATCATGATGCGCGCCTCGGCGATGCGCTCGAGCGTCACCGACTGCTCGGCGATCGGCCGGCCGAAAGCCGTGCGCGACTTCACCCGCTTGCACATCCGCTCCAACGCGCGCTCGGCGACGCCGATGGTCCGCATGCAGTGATGGATGCGGCCCGGCCCAAGACGACCCTGCGCGATCTCGAAGCCACGGCCCTCGCCGAGCAGCATGTTCGAGGCCGGCACGCGCACGTTGTCGAATACGATCTCGGCATGGCCGTGCGGCGCGTCGTCATAGCCGAAGACGGGTAGCGAACGAACGACGTTCACCCCTTTGGTGTCGCGCGGCACCAGGATCATCGACTGCTGGCGATACTTGTCCGAGTTGTTCGGATCGCTCTTGCCCATGAAAATGATGATCTTGCAACGCGGATCGGAGGCGCCGGACGACCACCATTTGCGGCCGTTGATGACGTAATAATCGCCGTCGCGGCGGATATTGGACTCGATATTGGTCGCGTCCGACGAGGCGACGGCTGGCTCGGTCATTGAGAAGCAGGAGCGAATCTTGCCGTCGAGCAAGGGCTGGAGCCATTGCTTCTTCTGCTCTGGCGTGCCGTAGCGCACCAGAACTTCCATGTTACCGGTGTCGGGGGCGGCGCAGTTGAAAACCTCGGGCGCCATCGGCGAGCGTCCCATGATCTCGCACAGCGGCGCGTATTCGAGATTGGTCAGGCCGGCTCCGTATTCCGATTCGGGCAGGAACAGATTCCACAGCCCGGCCGCCTTCGCCTTGACCTTGAGTTCTTCCACCACGTCGGTGGGCTGCCAACGGTCGCCGGTCGCGATTTCCTTCCGGAAGCGCTCCTCATTGGGGTAGACGTGCTCGTCCAAGAATTGGCCGACCTTCTCCTGCAATGCCACCGTTTTGGCTGAAAACGCGAAATCCATGGCGTCAATCCTCTAGCGATTCGATTTCTCTCTTTTTCAGCCTCTATTTTAACGCCTTCCCGCGCCGCCGTCGCGCGCTTCGCGACGGCCAAGACGAGAAAATCGCCCTCTCAGCCGCCGCGGCGGCTTTGAAAGAAATCCTTGAGGAGCCGCGCGGCCTCAGCCTCGGCGATGCCGCCATAGACCTCCGGCCGGTGGAAACACGAGGGCTGGTGAAAGAAGCGAAGATTATTCTCGACCGCCCCGCCCTTGGCGTCGGGGGCGGCGAAATAGAGCCGCCGCAGCCTGGCGAAGGAGATCGCGGCGGCGCACATGGCGCAGGGCTCGAGGGTGACATAGAGATCGCAGCCGCCGAGCCGCTCGGAGCCGAGCCGCGCGGCGGCCGCGCGTAGCGCCAGCATCTCGGCATGCGCCGTCGGATCGGCCATCTCGCGCATACGGTTTCCGGCCCGCGCCACCTCCTGGCCGCTGGCGCCATCGACGACGACGCAGCCGACCGGCACCTCGCCGCGGTCGGCCGCCGCTTGCGCTTCACGAAGCGCCACGGCCATGAAGGGGTTGGCTTTCATGGCCGCACCTTGGCGCTACGCCGCCCCGGCGGTCAAGGCGCTGTTGTGGTCGGTGAGTGAATCCCCCATATTCTCGCCATGCATCCCCCGATTATCGGCATCACTCTCGACGCGGAGGAATCCGGCGGCTATTCCAAGCTGCCCTGGTATGCCCTCCGCCAAAACTACTGCACCGCGGTCGCGGCAGCGGGCGGCGTCCCGCTGCTCCTGCCCCACGAGCTCGCGCAGGTGCCGGCCTACCTCGAATTGATCCAGGGCCTGGTCGTCACCGGCGGCGCCTTCGACGTCGACCCGGCGCTGTTCGGCGCCGAAAGCCGGCACCCGACGGTCAAGCTCAAGGGTCAGCGCACGGCCTTCGAATTGGCCATCACCGAGGGCGCGATCGGGCGCGACATGGCGGTCCTCGGCATCTGCGGCGGGGCACAACTCTTGAACGTGGTGCTGGGCGGCAGCCTGATCCAACACATTCCGGACGAAGTGCCGGAGGCGCTCGCCCACGAGCAGCCCAATCCCCGCACCGAACCCGGACATACGGTGAAGATCGCGTCCGAAAGCCGGTTGTTCCAAATCGTCCGCGGCGCCGAGCTCGCGGTCAACAGCGCCCACCACCAGGCGGTGAAGGCGCCGGGTCGAGACGTCCTGATCGACGCGCGCGCGCCCGACGGGGTGGTCGAGGGCATCGAGGTCGCGGGACGCCGCTTCTGCCTCGGCGTGCAATGGCACCCGGAATACGGCATCTCGGCCGGCGATCATCGCCTGTTCGAGGCTTTCGTCGCCGCAGCGAAGGAACGCCCATGACGCCCGCGGACCCGGAAAAAGGCGAGCGCCTCGCCAAGGTGCTGGCGCGGGCCGGCATCTGCTCCCGGCGCGAGGCCGAGAAGCTGATCGAGGCCGGCCGTGTCACCGTCGACGGCGCGACGCCGAAGAGCCCTGCCATCAACGTCACCCCGGCGCAGAAGATCGCCGTCGACGGCGCGCCGATCCCCGAGGCGGCGCGACCGCGGCTATGGTGCTACCATAAGCCGAAGGGCCTGGTTACCACCCATAAGGACCCGGAAGGCCGACCGACCGTCTTCCAGCACCTGCCGGCCGATTTACCCAGGGTGATTTCCATCGGCCGTCTCGATCTCAATTCCGAGGGCCTGCTGCTTCTCACCAACGACGGCGCCGTGTCGCGCCATCTCGAACTGCCGGCGACCGGCTGGCTCAGGCGCTACCGGGTGCGCGTGCACGGTCGCCCGGAGCCCGCCAAACTCGCGGCCCTCGCCAAGGGCATCAGCGTCGATGGCGTCGCCTACGGCCCGATCACCGCCGTGCTCGAGACCCAGAAGGCCTCGAATGCTTGGCTCGTGGTGTCGCTGCGCGAAGGCAAGAACCGGGAAATCCGCAAGGTCCTGGAGCATATCGGCCTGCCTGTAAGCCGCCTGATCCGCACCGCCTACGGCCCGTTCCAGCTCGGCAATCTCGAACCCGGCCAAGTGCGCGAGGTGCCGCGCAAGGTGCTCGCCGATCAGCTCGGGCCGCGCTTCGGCGGCGGCAAGGCGTGAGCCGTGCGCGTCGTCGGCGGACGATGGCGGGGCCGCAAGCTGGCCTCGGGCGCGGGCCATTTTCGGCCCACCGCGGAACGCGTCCGTGAGACGCTGTTCGACATCCTCGCCCATAATCCGACTTACGCGGGCGCGGCCGGCCCGGCACCCGAAGGGATGATGGTGCTGGACGGTTTCGCCGGCTCCGGCGCCTTCGGCCTCGAAGCGCTCTCGCGCGGCGCGGGCGCGGCGATCTTCCTCGAAAAGGACGCCAAGGCGCTGGCGGTGCTCGGCGCCAATGTCGCGAGCCTCGGCGTTTCCGCGGAAGCGCAAATCCTGCGTCGCGACGCCGTCAACCCCGGCCGGCCGCCGGCGCTTAGGGCCGATCTGGTCTTTCTCGACCCGCCCTATGGCAAGGGCCTCGCGCCGCGCGCCCTTTTCGGCCTCGCCCAGGCCGGCTGGCTCGCCCCCGGGGCACTCGCCGTCGCCGAAATGGCGGTAGCGGAGGATGACGCTCCGCCGCCCGGCTTCGCATTGCTCGACAGCCGCCGCTATGGCGACACCAAGATCGCGTTCTGGCGCGCCGCGCCGGACGGCTCACTTGCGGCCGAATAACCGTTCGATATCGGCGAGCTTGAGTTCGACATAGGTTGGCCGACCGTGCGCGCATTGGCCGGAAAAGGGCGTCGCCTCCATCTCGCGCAGCAGCGCATTCATCTCCGCTGCGTCGAGCTTGCGGCCCGCGCGCACCGAGCCGTGGCAGGCCATGGTCGCGGCGACGTGGTCGAGCCGCTCATTGAGCGCCAGCGCCTGATCGGTTTCGGCCAGTTCGTCCGCGAGATCGCGCACCAAGCCCCGCACGTCGCACTCGCCGAGCAGCGCCGGGGTCTCGCGGACCAAAAGCGCGCCCGGGCCGAAGGCCTCGATAACCAAGCCAAGCTCGGCGAATTCCGCGCTCCGGGCGAGCAGCCTATGGGCCTCCGCCTCGCCGAGTTCGACCACTTCGGGGAGCAGCAGAATCTGGCGCGCGACACGGCCTTCGGCCAAGCCCCGCTTCAAGCGCTCCTCCACCAGCCGCTCGTGCGCCGCGTGCTGATCGACGATGACCAGGCCGTCCTCGGTTTCGGCGACGATATAAGTGCGGTGGACCTGGCCCCGCGCCACCCCCAAGGGATAGGCAATGCCGTCGTCCTCTTCCGCGGCCGGATCGACACGCGCCGCTGGGGCAGCGTCGACAAAACCGTCGAAGGCGGCAAGCGGCGCCTGATAATCGCGGGTGGGAGGCTCGGCAAGGTCGAAGGCCCGCGCCGGCGCGCCGGAGCGAAACGCGCCCAAGGCGGCACCGGCCACCGTGGTCGCCGCGCGATGGCCGGCGCCGGCGAGCGCGTGCTTGATCGCGCCGACGATCAACCCGCGCACCAGCCCGGCATCGCGAAAGCGTACCTCGGTCTTGGCGGGATGGACGTTCACGTCGACGTCCTCGGGCCGAATCTCAAGATATAGCACCACCGAAGGATGGCGGTCGCGGGCGAGAAGATCGGCGTAGGCGCCCCGAACCGCGCTGACGAAGAGCTTGTCGCGCACCGGCCGGCCGTTGACGACGAAAAACTGCGCCGCGCCGCTGGCCCGATTGCAGGTCGGCAGAGAGACCAGGCCGGACAGCGCCACGCCGTCCCGCTCGGCCGCGATGATGACCGCATTCTCGGCGAACTCGCGGCCCATCACCGCGCCGACGCGCGCGCTCCGCGCCAAGAACAGATCGCCCGGCGCCGGCGCAAGGCGAAGGGCGGCGCGCGGCCCCTCGGCCAGCGTGAAGCCGATCTCCGGGTGGGCGAGCGAGAGCCGCTTCACGATATCGAGGGCATGGCCAAATTCGGTGCGGCCGCCTTTGAGAAATTTCAGCCGCGCCGGAGTCGCGTAAAAGAGATCGCGCACCTCGACCTCGGTGCCGGCCGGCTGCCCCGCCGGCGTCACCTCGCCGACGATGCCGGCCGCGACCGAGAGCCGCCAAGCGCTTTCGGCGCCCCGCCGCCGGCTCGTCAGCCGCAGCCGGCTCACCGCGGCGATCGAGGGCAATGCCTCGCCCCGGAAGCCGAGCGTCGCGATGCGGCTGAGATCGTCGTCGGCGAGTTTCGAGGTGGCGTGCCGCTCGATCGCGAGACGAAGCTCGTCGCGGTCCATGCCCGAGCCGTCGTCACCGACAAGGATGAGGCTGCGGCCGCCGTCCTCAAGACGGATGTCGATCTGCCGTGCGCCGGCGTCGATGGCGTTCTCCACCAATTCCTTGACCGCGCTGGCCGGGCGCTCCACTACCTCGCCGGCAGCGATGCGATTGACCACGGATTCCGGCAGCCGACGGATGGTCACGACGCGGCTTCCGCGAGATAGCGCCGGGCCAGCACCTTGCCCTCCTCGACCGCCGGCTGGCCGAAGGGATCGACGCCAAAAAGCTCGGCCGCGAACAAGGTCTCGAGGATGAAATGCATGAGCAGGGCGCCGAGGCTCCGTTCGTCCAGCGTCTCGACCCGCATCACCCGAACCGGCCGGCCGCGCTGGATCAGCGCCGCCGCCGTCGCCCGCCCCTCGGCCGCCGTGACGTCGCCCAAGCTACGCCCCTTGAGATAGGCGAGCGCCGCGTCATTGCCGGCATCGGCGAGATCGATCAGCGGGCCAGTCCCCTCGGTCGCCGGCAGGATCAGCGTATAGAACTTGTCGTTCGGTCCATCGAGATAGAACTGAAGCTGGCTATGCTGATCGACCGGCCCGAGAGCCGCGATCGGCGTCGTGCCCTTGCCCGCCTTGCCAAGGCTTTCGGCCCAAAGCTGCCGATACCATTGCGCGAAAGGCTGCAGGCGGTTGCCATAGGCGAAGAACACGTTGGCGCCGATTCCGCGCGCCTCGGCGAGCCCGACCGCGAGGGCTGCCCCCTGCGCCGGCGGTGAGTGCTCGACCGGCATCGTCAAGGCCCGGTCCAGCGCCGCCGCCGCGCCCGCGCGGAGCCCCGCCGCATCGAGCCCCTGCAACAGCGCCGGCAAGACGCCGACCAGCGAAAAGACCGAAAAACGCCCGCCAAGTTCGGGATCGTGATCGAGTACGGGGAAGCCCCAGCGCTTCGCCAGGCGGCGGAGCGGATTGTCGCGCGGCTCGCTGATCCCGAGCAGCCGCGCCGCAACCGCGTCGCTTCCGAGGCGGCGCTTCAGCCAGTCGATCGCGATCAGCGCCTGGGCGATGGTCTCCACCGTGCCGCCGGATTTCGAAACCAGCAGGAAACCGGTGGCAGCCGGGTCGAGATGCGCCAAGGTCGCGGTCAGCGCCTCGACGTCGAGATTGTCGAGAAAGTGGAGCTTCGGGAAATCCGGCGGCGGACCGAAACCTTGATCGGCGAGAGCGGCAAGCGCGCGTGCGCCGAGACTGGAGCCGCCGGTGCCGAGCACGACCACGGCGCGGTTGGCGGCCGCGAACCGGCACCCGTGATCCTTCAGCGTCGCCAGATCGTCGCCGCGCCGCGCCAGCGAGAGGATCGGATGATCCCCGGCCTGGTCGGCGGCGCGAAGGCGATCCTGCAGCGCCTTGAGGCGATCGAGCGCCGCCGCGAAGCCGGCGCGGGACATCCCCCCCTGCCCGGGTCCCTCGGCAAAGCAGCTCTCGATCGACTGCTCGTAAAGCATTGGCTCCCCTCCGGCGATTGGCGGGCGGCGCCCTTGCCTCGTTATCGCCGTCCGCACATCTCCTGGGGGCCGAGCCCGTAATCCGGCCTAACCCCGGTGGGTGACTCGGCCGCAGGCGCGCGCACCGAGCCGGTCACGGGTGCTTGCGCCGGAGCCGCGCCGCAAGACACTAGAAAATCCCCTCGAGCCAGCCGCGCTGCTGGTGCGGGATGATCGAGATCTGGCCGGCGCTGACCGGCTCGCCCATCGCCTCGTCGCCGCGCAAGCGCTGCGCTTCCTGCTCTGCGTTGAGGACGGCGCCGGACGGCGGCGGCTTCTTCCAGAACAGCAGCCGCGAGACGAAGCTCCGGCTCTCGTCGGCGAGACGCTGGCTGGTCGCGTCGACGGTCTGCCGGATCGCCGGATTGGCGTTCGCCGCGCCGGTCTTGTTCAAAATGGCGGCGACGCCGGGATCGGACGCGGCCGCGCCGTTCGAAGCCGCGGCTTGGCCAAGCAGCGCCGTCTCAGCCTCATTGCTCGGCACGATAGCATGGGCGGCCGGCGCCCCCGGCTGCGGCGGACGCAAGTTGAAATCCGGCGGCATCAGCAACGACGCCTGCGGCGCGACGACGAACTCGTCCGGCGGCGGCTGATCCAGACCGAAGGTAGAGCGCAGGCTCTGGCAACCACCGAGCCCGACCGCAAGCCCGCCCACGAGGGCGAGACGGAACCAATACTGCCGTATCATGCGCTTTATTCTACCCGTTCCCGGCTATTGAACAAGACATCAAGCAAAAGGAGAACAACCCCGACACTGATCGCCGAATCGGCGAGGTTGAACGCCGGCCAATGCCAGGCGCCGATATGGAAATCAAAGAAATCCGCGACCGCGCCGAGGCGAACCCGGTCGGCCGCGTTGCCGAGCGCGCCGCCGATGATCAAGCCCAAGGCGAGCGCGTGCCAAACCCGGACGGCGCGTCGGAGCGAATAGGTGAGCACCAGCGCCACCACCGCCGCGATCCCGGCCAGAATCCAGCGCTGAACATCGCGGCCGCCGCCGAGCAGGCCGAAGCTGACGCCGTGGTTCCACACCATCACCAAATTGAAAAACGGCGCGATCCGCACCCCGCCCGGACGATGGGCGAGGAATCCGATCACCCACCACTTGGAGGCCTGGTCGGCGACGAAAACCAATAGCGCGACGGCAAGACCGAGGAGCAACATCAGACCGATTGCAGGCTCGGCCGCACCACGTCGGCGCAACGCCCGCACAGATCGGGAAGGTGCGGGTCGTGGCCGACGTCGGGCAACACCTGCCAGCAGCGCTGGCATTTCTCGCCCGCCGCAAGCCCCGGCACTACGGCAACGCCCTCGACGTCCGGCAGGCGGAACGCGCTGTCCGGGCCCGCCCCGACTTCGAGCGTCGCACCGGAGGTGATGCAGATTTCGGCGAGGTCGAGCCCGGCGGCCAACGTCTGCCACTTCGGCGCCACGTAAATCGTGGGATGAGCCTGCAGGCTGGAGCCGATACGCTTTTCGCGCCGCTCGATTTCCAGCGCCCCGGTGACGACGCGACGAAGCTCGCGCAGCGCGCCCCATTTGCGCCCGAGATCGACCACGATCCAGCTTTTCGGTAGCTCCGGAAAGAGCCGCAAATGGACGCTTTCCGCCTCGCCCGGGAAGCGGCAAAGCCAGGCCTCCTCGGCGGTGAAGCACAGCACCGGCGCGAGCCAAGCGGTGAGGCAGGAGAACACCTGATCAAGGACGGTGCGGACCGCGCGGCGACGAACCGAGCGCCGGTCGTCGCAATAGAGCACGTCCTTGCGGATATCGAAATAGAAGGCCGAAAGATCGCCGACGCAGAAATTGTAGAGCGCGAGAAACATGTTGTGGAAATCGAACTCGGCAACGGCCCTGCGCACCACCTGGTCGAGCTCGGCCAAGCGATGCAGCACCCAGCGATCAAGCTCCGGCATTTCCTCCGGCGCGATTCGCTCGGCGTCCTCGAAGCCGGCAAGATTGCCGAGCAGATAGCGCAACGTGTTGCGGATCTTGCGGTAGGTCTCGACTTCGGCCTTGATGATCTCGGGGCCGATGCGAAGGTCCTCGGCATAGTCCGAGCTGACCACCCAGAGGCGCAGGATATCGGCACCGTGTTGATTCACGATATCGGAGGGCGCCACCACGTTGCCGAGCGACTTCGACATCTTGCGGCCGTCGCCGTCCATGACGAAACCGTGCGTCAGCACCGCCTCGTAGGGCGCGCGGCCGCGCGTGCCGCAGCTCTCCAGCAGGCTCGAATGGAACCAGCCGCGATGCTGATCGGAGCCTTCAAGGTAGAGCGAGGCCGGCCATTTGAGCTCGGGCCGCTGCTCCAGGACATAGGCGTGGGTCGAGCCGGAATCGAACCAGACGTCGAGAATGTCCATCACCTGGTCGAAGCGGCTCGCGTCGTAATCGGGGCCGAGAAACCGCTCGGGCGGGCTCACGAACCAGGCGTCGGCGCCTTCCGCCGCCATCGCTTCGACAATGCGCTGATTGACCTTGTCATCGCGCAGCGGCTCGCCGCTTTCTCGGTCGACGAACAGCGTGATCGGAACGCCCCACGCGCGCTGCCGCGAGATCACCCAATCGGGCCGGCTTTCGATCATGCCGCGGATGCGGTTGCGCCCCGCCGCCGGCACCCAGCGCACCTCGTCGATGGCCTTCAGGGCCTTGGCGCGGAGATTGTTGGCCTCCATCGAGATGAACCACTGCGGCGTGGTCCGGAATATGAGCGGAGCCTTCGAGCGCCAGGAATGGGGATAGCTGTGGCGCAGCCGGCCGCGCGCGAGCAGCGCGCCGGCCGCCTTCAAAGCGCCGATCACGGCGCCGTTGGCGTCGCCTTCCTTGCCCTCGGGGGTGAATACGGCGCGGCCGGCGAACAGCGGCACGTGCGGAAAATAATGGCCGTCCTCGTCGACCGTCTCCGGCACTTCGATGCCGCATTTGCGACCGAGCTCAAAGTCGTCGGCGCCATGTCCGGGCGCGATATGCACGAAGCCGGTGCCTTGATCCATGGTGACGAAATCGCCAGCTAGAAGCGGCACGTCGAAGGCATAGATCGGCCGCCCGTCGGCATCGGCGCCGCGGAACGGATGGGCGCAAACGGTGCCGAGAAGCGATTTGCCCGCGATCCCGGTCGCGACCGGGGTGGCGCGCAGGATGCCGGCCGCCTCCTTGACCGAATCGAGCAGCGGCGCCGCGACGACGATTTCCTCGCCGACGCGGGCAAGCGCGGCTTCCGCCACTTCGTCGACGCGGACGCGGAGATAGTCCGCCGTCTCGTCGAGTGCGATCGCCCGGTTGCCGGGAATCGTCCACGGCGTCGTGGTCCAGATCACGATGGCGGCGCCCATCACCGCCTCGGGGCCGCGGAGCACCGGAAACTTGACCCAGATCGTCGGCGAGCTGTGATCGTGATATTCGATTTCCGCCTCGGCCAGGGCGGTCTTCTCGACCACGGACCAGAGCACCGGCCGGGCGCCGCGATAGACGCTGCCCTGCATGAGGAAGCGAAGCAACTCGCGCACGATCGCCGCTTCCGCCGGATAGGACATGGTGGTGTAAGGATTTTCCCAGTCGCCTTCGACGCCGAGGCGGCGGAACTCCTCACGCTGGATATCGATCCAGTGGTTGGCGAAATCGCGGCATTCGCGACGGAAGATCGCGATTGGCACCTCGTCCTTGTTCTTGCCGGCGGCGCGATAGCGCTCCTCGATCTTCCATTCGATCGGCAAGCCGTGACAGTCCCAACCGGGCACGTAGCAAGCGTCCTTGCCGAGCATCTGCTGGGCGCGGTTGATGACGTCCTTCAGAACCTTGTTCAGCGCGTGACCGATATGGATATCGCCATTGGCGTAGGGCGGCCCGTCGTGGAGAATGAACTTCTCGCGACCCTTGGCAGCGGCGCGCAAGCGGTGGAAGAGCCTCATCTTGGCCCACCGCGCAAGGTGCTCGGGCTCGCGCTTCGGCAGCCCGGCCTTCATCGGGAAATCGGTCTCGGGCAGGAAGACGGTGGAACGGTAGTCAGCGCTCATAGACGGTGCGATCCGGGGCCGGGCGACTTGGGACCATGCGACTTGGCGCCAGGCGAGTCGAAGCCCCATGTTTCGCCGCCGCCCGCCGAGCCAGAAGCGAACGGAAACAAGAGGCAACCGGCCGGCAAGCGGCTCTTGTAGCAGCGCGGGGCCGAGGTGTCGAGGCGCATTTCCGCGAGCGCCCGGGCGTCAAGCACCGAGCCGATTGACCGGCTCGCGCCGCCGCGCGTCGGGGAACCGCCGCTCGGTCTGATTTTCCGGCGCGGCGAGGATACGGCGCGCGGCGATGCAATCCGCGGCGATCGCCGCGGTCAATGCCTCGGTCGAGGCAAAGGTCGCCTCAGGGCGGATGAAGTCGACGAAAGCGACGCGCAGATAGCGGCCGTAGAGATCGCTAGCGAAATCGAAAAGATGGACTTCGAGCAGCACCTCGCCAGCGCCGAAGGTGGGCCGGCGGCCGAGGCTGGCGACACCGTCATGCCAGGTCACGGTACCGTCGGGCGCGGCAAGGCCGGCACGCACCGCGTAAATGCCGAGCTGCGGCACGAGATATTTGCCGAGCGCCAAGTTCGCGGTGGGATAGCCAAGGACGCGGCCGCGGGCGTCGCCACGGCGAACGCGGCCCTCGAGCTCCCACCAACCGCCGAGGAGCTCGGCCGCCGCTTGCGGCTTGCCGACGGCAAGATGCTCGCGGATCAGACTAGAGGAGAAGACGTCAGCGCCATCCTGCACCGGGGCGACAACGGTCAGGCCGAAGCCCTCCATCTCGCCCATCCAGCCCAGTACCGCCGGTCCGCCGCCGCGCTCGTAACCAAAGCAGAAATCGTAACCGACCACCACGTGGCGGACGTGCAGCCCCTCGACCAGGACATCGACCACGAAGTCCTCGGCGAGAAATTCGGAGAACGCGCGATTGAACGGCAAGGCGAAAACGAGATCGACTCCGAGCCGTTCCAGCCGATGCGCTTTGGAGCGTAGCGTGGTGAGGCGGAACGGCGGCCGGTTGGGAGCCAAAAAGGTGAGCGGATGAGGTTCGAAGGTTACCACCGCGAGCGGCGCTCTGAGCCGGTCGGCAATCGCCCGTCCGCGAGCGATGACTTCCTGATGGCCACGATGGACGCCATCGAAATTGCCGAGGACCGCCACCGCCCCTTGTGCGTCGGGCGGGAGCCTCGCGTAGTGCCTCAGAATGCGCATTCTATCGTCCAATGCCGAAAATACGGACTTATCCGCCAGGCTTGGCCGGCCCAAGCCCGCCGAAGCGCTGGCGAATTATGCGGTGGCGGCCCCAGGAATCAAGGATAACCCGGAGGCCTCGTCGGTCGTCGGCTTCGCCGGCTGCGCGTCGGCCCGCGAAGGAACCTGAATCACGGCTTCGCCCTCGATGACGACCCGCGTATCGACGGTGCATGAGCACGCGAAGGTCGCGCGGAGGCGCTTGCCATCGGTCGCGACCACACGCGCCTCGGCCACCACCGTCTCGCCGGGTCGCACCGGGGCTCGAAAGCGGATATTTTGCGAGATGTAGATCCCGCCGGGACCCGGCAGCTTGGTGCCGAAGACAGTAGAAAGCAAACTCGCCGCCAACATGCCATGGGCAATGCGGCTGCCGAACACCGAGGCGGCGGCGAATTGGTGATCGAGGTGAAGCGGATTGGTGTCGCCCGAGAGGCTCGAGAACGACTGGATATCGGCATCGGTAATCATCTTGGAGTACGTAGCGGACATTCCAATCGTCAGATCTTCGAAAAACCACCCTCGCGGCTCGATCACATCGGCACCCCTGTCACCGCTGACTTGTGCGCCGCAATATAGAACCCAGAATCAAGTTCCGCAACCCTTCGTGCGCGGGCCACGAATTTCCGCCGCATGTCCTTAACCATTCATTAGTCTCCTGGCCAATATTCTAGCCGAATGGTGCCGTGGACGACGATGATCGCGGGGCCACGCAAGACGGCGACCTTGCCGTATTCGGCCTTTGACAATGATGAGCCCGAAAATGAACGCCGCACTTGAGGCCCAACTTAGTTCGCTTTACCGGGATTGCTGCGAGCTCACGAAATTTATCGCCCACGCCCGCGAGGAAATTGCTGCGATCGGCTCACAGAACCTGACCCGCATGAAGCTGCCTCGCGCCGGCCAGGAACTCGATGCCATCGTTAAGATGACCGAGGAGGCGACCAACGTCATCATGGCATCGACCGAGGAAATCATGGCGACGGAAAACGCCGATGCCGCGGTCCAAAACCAGATTCAGGACGCCTGCCTGCGCATCTTCGAAGCCTGCTCCTTCCAGGACATTACCGGCCAGCGGGTGAGCAAGGTGGTGCAAACCCTCGCCACCATCGAGGAGCGCCTGAACTGCCTGCAAAAGACCTGGGGCACCGACATGCCGGATATGCCGGAAGTTGCCGAGCCGGCGCCGAGCGGCGAAGCGGCGCTCCTCAACGGTCCGGCCCTCGCCGGCGAGGGCATCGACCAATCCGCGGTCGACGCCCTGCTTTCCGGCCACAAGGTGAAATCGGCCTAAACCGCGACCCCGCTCGCGGCGCGCCCGCCTACCAGCGAAAAGCCGCGAGCAGGCCGCTCGGCCAAAAGCCAAGCGCCGCGCAGGCGGCCGCGACCTTCTCGACATCCGGCGGATCGCCGGGAGCAAGTCCCCATTCCGGCGCGTGAATGCCGCCGGTCACGAGCAGCGAATCGAGCCCGGCACCGTTGGCGCCCGCGATATCGGTGCGAAGCGAATCGCCGACCGCCAGCACCACCTTGGGCGGCAGCCCCAGCCATCGGATCACCGCGTCATAGGTCTCGCGGATCGGCTTGCCGAACAGCCGGACCGCGCCGCCCTCGGCGGCATAGGCCTGCGCCAGCGTACCGGCGCAGGGCAGATGCCGCCCACCCCACATGACCTCGAGATCGGGATTGGCGCATAGCATCGGCAGGTCCCGCACCCGCGCTGCGGCGAAAAGCGGCGCGTAAGACTGGAGCGTATCGCGCTGCGGATCGAAAAAGCCAATGGCGAGAATAAAATCCGCCGCGGCGACATCTTCTACCCGCTGCAAGTCGAGCCCATCCAGAAGACCGCCGTCCTCTTCCGGACCCAGGCAGAAATAGCGCTTGGCCTTCGGCCCGAGAACGCCGGCGGCCAGCGCCTCGCGGGTCAATTCGCCCGACGTCACCACGTGATTGTATTCCGCCTCGGGAATGCCGAGTCGGGTGAGCATGGCGCCAACCCGCGCCGCGCGTCGCGGCGCGTTCGAGAGCAGCAGCACCTTCTTGCCCGCGCCCCGCAGCCGTTGCAAACACTCGCGCACCCCCGGATAGGGCGCGCGGCCGTTATGCAGCACCCCCCAAACATCGAGGATGTAAGCGGAATAGCGGTCGGCAACCGCGGCGATGCCAGAATGGACGGGAAGCGACATGGAAGCATGACTTTCGACAAACCGCCCGGCGGCATCGCGCCCAGCAAAAACCCGGACGGAGGGTAATGCCCGCGTGTTTCCTGTCAACCGCCGTTCGATAGCCGGCGGCCCGGCATTGACCGGGATGGCGTCCGAACACGACTCCGAAAAGTGGAACCGCTCTTCCGCCCAGAATCGTGCCTCAGGTCATGGGAACGGCGCTCGGATATGATCGTGACTCGAACCGGCCCAAAACCATCGTGCGCTAGCCGGCTTCGCGGCTCCGCCGAGGTTCGCCGAACAGCCAGCCTTGTGCGTAATCGACCTCGAGATCGAGGAGATCGACCACCGTCTTCTCGGCTTCGACTTTCTCCGCGATAAGGTCGATCTGGTGGCGCGCCAGCTCGGTCTTGAGCCGGGTCAGCCGCTCGCCGGTGCCGTCCGGGTTCGCGGTCGGGCCGCCGGCCGCCACCAGGCGATCGGCCTCGATCTTCACGAAGCGGAAGTTCTGCCCCGCGAGGCGCGCGCAATCGAGATCGAGATCCGTCACCTGATCGAGCGAAAATGAATAGCCGAGATCGGCCATGCGCGCGAGCTTGGCCGGCGCGGCGGCGCCATGGCGCATGAGATCGGCTTGCGCGAATTCGAACACCATGCGGTCGGCGAGTTCCGCGTTGCTTTCGAGGAAGAACAGGAACTGATCGAAGAAACTGCCGTCGCTGATGCTGTCGAGCGACAGGTTGACGAAAAAGCCGACGTCGCGGTGTTGCCGCTGGAGCCTGCGGATCAGTTGCACGCAACGCAGCAGCAGCAGATTGTCGACGGTCGCGATGAGGCCGTTCTCGGTCGCGAGCGCGATGTAGCGATCGGGCGCGATGACTTGGCCCGCCCCGTCGCGGATGCGCGAATAGCATTCGTAGAAGCGACTGTGCCGCTGCGGCAGACTGACAACCGGCTGGAGATAGAGATCGACGCGGTTTTCCTCGAGCGCGTCGCGCAGGACGCGTCGGATATCCGCATCGCTCGCGGTCGCGCCATCGTCTGATTCGGCAACGCCCGAGCCGGCACCGAGGTTGGCACCGAGCCGGTCGGCAAGCTGGCCGAGCAAGGTCTTCAGCACCGCCATGTCGTTTGAGCGGCGCGCGTCGCCCTCGCGGTTCAGGCCCTCGATGCGGTCGCGCATGTCATCCAGCGCGGCCTCGGTGCGCTGCCAGCGCTCGTCGAGGGCATGTTGGGTCCGCTCCCCGTCGTCCCGCGCCGCCGCCTGGGCGCGGGTGCGCGCGTAAATCTCGTGCACCAGCGCGAAGGCGACAAAGAACACGGCGGTAAAGACATAGCTCGCGCCCCGGCTGGGATCGAGGCTCGGACCCACCGACGAGCCGAGGATCACCGCGGCCGCGGCGTAAACGACGATCGCAATCAAATGCATGAGAGGCGACATGGTGTCGGATTATGGCGGCCGACCCCTTGCCATAAGGTTAACAAAAGCTTTTGATGGCAACCGATGGAGGCTGGCGCGCTATAGTCGGCCCGAGCACTCTTCATCCCCGACGGAAACAGCGAAGCCACGCCATGCCGGCCCCCTTCTCGGCGCCCGATCTTGCCCTCGCCGCTGTCGCCGGCACCCGGTAGCCCGGCACCCGACCGGCCATGAATTATCGTCATCGCTTTCACGCCGGCGGCCCGGCGGACTGCTTGAAGCACGCCGTCCTCGCCGTGGTCCTCGAGCGGCTCAAGGCCAAGCCGGCGCCGTTTTCCATCGTCGATACCCATGCCGGCCTCGGTCGCTACGACCTGCTGTCGGAGGCGGCGCAAAAGACCGGCGAGTACAAGAGGGGCATCGCCCGCCTGCTGGCCGCCGCCGATCTGCCGGCGTTTTTCGCCCCCTATCTCGCGGCGGTGAGATCCTTGAACGGCGAGCCCGAGCGCGGCGAGCCGCGGCCGCTTCGCTGGTATCCGGGCTCGCCGCTCCTGGCGCGGCTGCTGATGCGGCCCAAGGATCGTTTGGTGCTGATCGAGCTTCATCCCGAGGACGTGCGGCTTCTCAAGCGCGAATTCGCCGATCAGACGAATGTCGTGGTGCATCACGCTGACGGCTATCTCGGACTCAAGGCCTTTCTGCCGCCGCCGGTACGCCGCGGCGTGGTTCTTATCGATCCGCCGTTCGAGCGCGCGAACGAATTCGCCAAGCTGGCATCGGGCATCAAACGGGCGTACCGGCGCTGGCCGCAGGGCACCTACCTCGTCTGGTATCCGATCAAGGCCAAGGCGCCGATCCCGGCCTTTCACCGCGCCCTGGTCGAAAGCGGCATCCGACGGCTCTTCCTGGCCGAGATTCGGATCCGCGCCAGCCACGATCCGAACCGGCTGCAGGGCTCCGGGCTGCTCCTGATCAACCCGCCTTATCGGCTCGATCAGGAGCTCGCGGTGGCGCTCCGCTGGCTCGCTGAGACGCTCGGCGAGGACAAAAGCGCCGGCGCCGCCTGCCGCTGGCTGGTGCCGGAATAGCTGCCGCGCATCGCGGCTTGTGGGCGGTGGCCGATCGCGACTAAGGTGGCGCGGCAACCGGTGAAGGTTTCATGCTCCGTCTCAGCGTTCTCGATCAATCGCCGATCTCCAGCGGCGCCAGCGCCTTCGACGCCGTGCGCCAGACCGAGAGCCTTGCCCGCCGCGCCGAAGCGCTCGGCTATTATCGCTATTGGGTGGCGGAACATCACAACACCACCGGCCTCGCTGGCTCGACCCCCGAGGTCATGGTCGCCCATGTCGCGGCCATCACCTCGCGCATCCGCGTCGGCTCGGCCGGCGTCATGCTGAACCATTACAGCCCGCTGAAAGTGGCGGAAAATTTTCGCATGCTCGAGACCCTGCACCCTAAGCGCATCGATCTCGGCATCGGCCGTGCGCCGGGCAGCGACCAGGAGACCGCGAGCGTAATCCGCTACGGCGCGGCCATCCCGATCGAGCGCTTCCCGAATCAGCTTTCCGATCTCGCCGGATTTCTGCTCGGCCAATGGCCCGAAGGCCATCCCTTCGCCCATATCCGGGCCATGCCCGAAGGCCCGGGCCATCCCGACCTCTGGCTCCTCGGATCGAGCGACCAAAGCGCCGCCTATGCTGCCTATTTCGGCTTCAATTTCTCCTTCGCCCAATTCATCGCCGGCGAAAGCGGCGCCGCCGTGGTCCACGCCTATCGCGAGAATTTCCGCCCCTCGGCCTTCGCCCCCGAGCCCAGGGCCAATATGGCGATCTCGGTGGTCGTCGCCGACAGCGAAGCGGCGGCCAAGCGGCTCGCCAAGAGCCGCGAGCTTTGGCTGCTCCAGGCCGCGACCGGACGACGCGGGACCTTTCCGAGCCCGGAGGAAGCCGAAGCCTATCCCTATAGCGAGCGCGAGCGCGCCTTCATCCATGCCAACCGCAATCGCTCGGTGGTCGGCGATCCGGAGCAGGTGAAGGCACGGCTGATCGCGCTCGCGGCGGAATATGGTATCGACGAGATCGTGGCGGGTTCGTGTTCCCACCTCTAAGCCCCCCGTTTCCGCTTCTATCAGATGGTTGCCGAGAGCTTTTGGGTCGCGCCGGGGGCCGGGCCGGGGAGTGCGGCGCCCCGTTGGCGCCCGGGCCCAAGCCGGCCCCGCCACGCCCCCCGCGGCCTGCCCGTCTGTCGCCGCCCCGCCCCACCCAGATTAAAGGAAGACA